>Ga0209720_1000044_pt1 | contig 126798 bp, 110 predicted proteins | sample AD_JPNMR3_MetaG_FD_184426 | JGI IMG/M metagenome (GOLD analysis project Ga0209720, IMG submission 184426) | Active sludge microbial communities of municipal wastewater-treating anaerobic digesters from Japan - AD_JPNMR3_MetaG (SPAdes) (version 2) | ecosystem: Engineered > Bioreactor >... | reverse complement strand
CATTGCTCCTTGAATCCGTCCCTGCGCACATAAAACCTGCACTCGGCGGACGGTAATATTCCATTTTTGGGCAGCTTCTTTTGCGGTCATATACTCCATTATATCACACCTCTAAAGTGTATAATTACCCAAAAATATTATATTCGTAAATGCGAATAATTTCAAGGAGAGTTACTATTCTCCATCATAATCTTTACATCCATCCTGTCTCCTCAACCCTATGAAAAATACTCGTTATCTATTCTGTCAACTCAACCCTATCTATTTTTGAGTTAAATTTCACTCAAAAAATACCCCCTCGATATGTTCCCATGTACGTATTTTGGACCTTTAGGTCGAGTAGACAACTTAGATGTAATCCCTGAAACCTTAAATAAACACTTACAGCTTTGTAATCAATACCACGCACTCCACATGGCTTGAATGGTCATTATTGATGTCTGATTCCTTAGAGCACAACTCAGCCAATCTTTACTAATAAAAATTTTATAATGAATTCTTTTTCAATAGATAATTAATAAAAGCTGAACATGATATGATGAAATATAATGCATCTTCATATCCTAGTTTTGATTCATCTAGTAATGCGTGCCGAATGCCATCTGCGTCACTAGAATAGCCATATAGTTTTTCAAAAGCACCTTTAAGAGCAGGATGTAATCCATATTTCTTTTCAATGAGAGCTAAAGCTTTCCCTAACGTTGCTTTATCATCATTTGTTATTATTTTACATAAACTCTCAACAGCGATAATAGATTCTTTAATCGAATTTCTATAATCTGGTTTTTTCTTATCAGTTAATAATTGTAATGCCGTATCTAAATGAATATTAACTGACTTATATTTACCATTTATATTTAACGCTTTTTCAATTGCTTCAATCTCTTGCTCCGATGTTATCCTTGTTATATATTCACCAACAAATCTATATCCTGAATTCTCTCTTTCTAAAATTTTATTGCAGAAATCTTTAAATACCTCATTAATTTTAGACCTTGAATCATATAAATAATAGCTAGACCTTTTAATTAATGATGGATCATAATTTGACGCAATAAACTCTATAAAATCATATACTTCATACCATTCACAGCTAAAAAAATAGTCACGAATTTCATTATATTTATATTCCCAATATTCAGGTATTGAGTCAATTGTTTTTTTAAAATAGTCATGCCATATTTTCACAATTAACACATCTAAATCATCATGAACCTTTTTATGTAAATCCCAATAAAATAAACATAATGCATCCCATAATGCATTTCTCAATTCAATATCCATACTTTCAATTTGGATGACTTCTCTAACAGGTTTATAACCATTTCTTTGTGAAAATAACATTTTAACCTCCTAGTTAATCAAAATTAGTACTTCGTATATTTTTTGATTGGTATTTTCTTAGATCTAATGTCTTTCTACATTATACATAAAATAATTTAATCATTCAATACAATATTTACCTTTTAAAATACCCCTCGATATGTTCCCACAAACACATATCAAAGGGCAAAACAAGTCGAACTATTAGATTTTATATTACGCCATCTCTAAAACCCAGTAATTTCAACAATTCCAGAACTCTCTTATTTCGACATCAACACCACTGTTTCGACATGGCTCGATTGCTCTGGATTGATGTCTGGATGCTGCATATACGTTCCGGCTGTATGCGGAAATTTATCCAAGGGTAAAACCGCCTGAAATGTAGTCAAAATATAGCCTTGTCCGTTCTCGGAAAAATGTCTATGAGGCGGCTCCTACTTATTATATGCAATCTAAAAGATTTTCCGACCGCCTCAAGACTACACTCCGTGGGAACAAGTCAGGATTGCCATCGTCTCAACATAAAATTATTTTTTTCCATGACAAAACTTATATTTTTTTCCGCTAGAAACTGTCCCAAACTCCGTAGAAATTGAAAGAGACAGCTCCAAGTAATTCTGATAGAATAAAGTTAAAAAGGCAATAAACAATCAGAATGACAAAGGAGCTGTCACAATGAAAGTATATCAACTCAACAACGAATCCGTCAATGGAAGTATCGAAATAACCGACAGCGAATTGCTGTATGCGAAAGCGCAGGACGGTTTGCTCGAGTTGTCGGTGTCCCTGGGCCTTGAGGTCATGCGCATGATGCTGGAGGAAGATGTCGCGCAGTATGCCGGGCCGAAAGGAAAACATAAGACGGCCGGCCGGACAGGCTACCGCCACGGGACAGAAAAGACAACCGTCGTTATGGGCGGGTCGAAGGTCCGTGCAGACCGTCCCAGAGTGCGGGCCCTGGACGGAGGCGAGCTGCCGCTGCCAACGCTTGGATTATTTCAAAATGAAGATCCTTTGAATCAGGCAATCCTGTCAAAGCTGCTTGCCGGTATCAGCGTCCGGAAATATGCCCGCACCGTAGAAGGCGGCGCCGACTCGGTATGTGCCAGCAAAAGCGAGGTCAGCCGCCGGTTTGTCGAGGGCATGGATGTCTTGATGCAGGAATTCTTCACGCGAAAGCTCGATCAGGATTATCCCGTCATGATGATTGACGGCCTGGAACTTGGTAAGATGACCATACTTGCCGCCATGGGGATCGACAGCGACGGCAAAAAGCGCGTCTTGGGAATCTCGGAGGGCGGCTCAGAAAACAGCGTTGTTGTCAAAGGGCTGCTCGAAGATTTGATCAGCCGGGGGCTCGAGGCCGACCGCCCAAGGCTTTATGTTCTGGATGGAGGCAAAGCCCTCCACAAAGCAGTTCTGGATACCTTCGGGAAAAGCGCTGTGATTCAGCGCTGTCAGGTTCACAAGAAACGCAACGTGCTTTCTTATCTGCCCGAGTCGGCACAGGCAAACGCGTCCATGGCCATAACCATGGCCTACAGGGAATTCGATTATGATGCTGCCAAGAGCAAGCTCCTGGCTATTGCTTCAGAATTTGAGTATAAGTATCCGAAAGCGGCGGCGAGCCTTTTAGAGGGGCTGGACGAAACTTTAACAGTCCACCGTTTAAAGGTCCCCGGCGCGCTGCGGGAAACGCTGTGCAGCACGAATCCGATGGAATCGGCCAACTCGGCGTGCCGAGGCGTTATCCGCCGGGTCTGCAATTTCCGGGACGGCGGGATGGCCCTGCGTTACGCTGCCGCCGGCTTTATCGAGGCGGAACACGGCTTCCGAAGGGTCAAAGGATACCGTCAGCTGCCGATCCTTTCCTCCATGCTGTCCGCTCAATATGCACGCACTTTAGAAACCAGAACCGCGTAATCCTGACCTTTCAGAAGATATTTGGAGCAATTCTATATTTGAGCAAATTCTACGACGGTTGGGACACTTTCTAAAAGCGAGCATCAGGTGTCCAGAGAAACTGGTGTTCCACAGCGGACCATTCACGACCGAAAGATAAAAATCTTGGCGAAATTAAAAAGACTCATGAATGAATGAAGCTCTCGGCTCCCCCTCGCTGCATAAAGGCGAGGGGGAGCTATCCTTTGGAGATGATAGTAAAATAGGGACAATTAGTATTGTTCGTATGGTAATGTAGAACATGGCGAGTGCGGCACAACTCCGAGGAACACCTGAACATGACGTGGGGTCAAAACGTTTGCTGGTTTGATTGGGAAATGATTTTTTCAATAAGGAAAAAGTAATTATTTTTTTATGCTCACCATCTAAGATAACCCTATCGAATTAGCATTTTAAAACATGCCCTATCAGATTTTCGTCTTGACAACCGTTCGATTTTGAACTATAATTTTACGTGTTCAAAATCGAACACTAAGGTGCGTGAGGTAATTACATATGAAAAACAATTTTTGGAACATGCTCAAAGAAGTTGAAAGCGCCTATAATTTTCACCGCAGAAAAGTTATGAACAAATATTCTCTCTCGGCAATAGAAGTAGATGTTATGTTATTCCTTGCGAACAACGGCGGCCTTAATACGGCTGCCGATATTGTATCTGTACGAAAAATATCCAAATCTCACGTCTCACTGGCGACAGACGAGCTTTATAAAAAAGGGTACATTTGCAAAAAAGTAGACTCGGCGAATAGAAAGCGGATTTGTTTGTTTATTACTCCAAAGGCCGATGAGATAGTCCGTTATGGGCAAGAACAACAGGAAGAATTCATGAAAAAGATCGGTGACGGGTTTTCGGAAGATGAGAAAAGGCAGTTCTTCGACTCTTTTGATCGAATCATTGACAATGTCCGCCGCTTCTACAACGTGAAACCGAAAGAATCAACGGACTGATGGAAAGACAAAAGAAACGGAGGACAATTATGGAAAAGGCACATAATGAAGATAAGAGTTTCCTCGGTACAGAACCAATCAGGCCGCTTATGTTTCGCCTTTCTGTACCAGCAATTCTTGCCCAACTGATCGATGTTCTATACAACATTGTGGATCGTATCTACATCGGCCATATGCCAGAGGTTGGCGGGTTGGCGCTTACCGGTCTGGGCGTGTGCACACCGCTCATTATCATCGTGTCGGCTTTCGCCATGCTGGTTGCGATGGGAGGAGCGCCCAATGCTTCCATTGAGATGGGCAAAAAAAACGACGAGGGAGCCGAGCGCATTATGGGCAGCTGCGTTGCCTTGCAGCTTGTAATCTCCGCTGTGCTTACCGCAGCCCTGCTAATTTGGAACCGACCCTTGCTTTTAATGTTTGGGGCCAGTGAAAACACCATCGGCTATGCATCCCAGTACATGAACATCTATGCGATTGGTACCGTCTTTGTACAATTAACCTTGGGCATGAATGCATTTATCACGGCGCAGGGTTATGCAAAAGTAAGCATGTACACGGTTTTGATCGGGGCAATCTGTAATATTATCCTTGACCCAATCATGATCTTCGGCATGAACATGGGGGTGCGCGGAGCAGCTCTGGCGACAATCATATCTCAAGGAATCAGTTGCGTGTGGGTAATTCATTTTCTCACTTCCCCAAAAAGCAGCATCAAGCTCCGGATGAAAAATATCAGATTTGACAATGTCCTTCTGTCCTGCGTAGCACTGGGTGCAGCTCCGTTTATAATGCAGGCAAGCGAAAGCATCATTTCTATCTGCTTCAATTCCTCCTTGCTGAAATATGGCGGAGATATTGCCGTGGGTGCCATGACGATTCTGAGCACTGTGATGCAGTTTGCCATGCTGCCGATGCAGGGTTTTGCGCAAGGTGCTCAGCCGATCTCCAGCTACAACTTTGGTGCTCACAATTCAGCTCGTGTCAAGCAGACCTTTCGACTGCTTTTGATCTGTTGCTGTACCTATTCCGTATTGCTGTGGGTTGCCGTGCAGATATTTCCGCAGGTTTTTGCCTCATTATTTACAAATGATACCGCAATGGTGGCGTATACTAAAAGTGCATTACGTATCTACGCCGGTGCCATGTTTATTATGGGCGTTCAGATAGCCTGCCAGATGACCTTTATCTCCCTCGGGAAAGCCAAGACTTCAATTTTCGTAGCAGTATTCCGAAAATTTATCATGTTGGTCCCACTCATCTATCTTCTCCCCATGCTGCTACCTGATAAGACAGTAGCCGTGTATCTTGCCGAACCGATTTCAGATACTGCTGCGGTGATCTGTACTGGTATTGTGTTTGCGAAAGAATTCAGAAAAGCGATAAAAAAGTTGGATGAAGGCCCGCACGACAATTGAGATGAATCATGCCGACCTTCAATACTGAAAAAGGAACTGGACTTGGGCTGATCATTGCCAAGGGAGATATACAGCTATTAGATGGTGTTTTTTCACGCGGCGCAATTCGTTTGTTTCGATCAAATTAAAAAAAGCGCTACAAAAAAGCGTGAGTTTGGCGGGTCTATCTTCATGCCTGAATAAGCAATACCGTAACCCTTCAAGCTCACCAGTCTGGAGGGTTTCTATGTCTGCTCAATTTACCATGAATTTCAGGCGACCGCTATTAAGTAGCGGTCGAGCGTGATGCAACGGATCACAATCCGCTACACACCGCTTTTCTAACCGATAGCTCGTCAAAAAAACCTGTGCTTTTCAAGGAAACAGCGCGGGCAGCAGCACGAACCATCAGAGCAGATAAAATATGAAATAATTTACAGGAGCATACCTGGAAACTGTCCCAAACTCCGTAGAAATTGAAAGAGACAGCTCCAAGTAATTCTGATAGAATAAAGTTAAAAAGGCAATAAACAATCAGAATGACAAAGGAGCTGTCACAATGAAAGTATATCAACTCAACAACGAATCCGTCAATGGAAGTATCGAAATAACCGACAGCGAATTGCTGTATGCGAAAGCGCAGGACGGTTTGCTCGAGTTGTCGGTGTCCCTGGGCCTTGAGGTCATGCGCATGATGCTGGAGGAAGATGTCGCGCAGTATGCCGGGCCGAAAGGAAAACATAAGACGGCCGGCCGGACAGGCTACCGCCACGGGACAGAAAAGACAACCGTCGTTATGGGCGGGTCGAGAATTACAGTTGGGTTGTCGAAGGTGGGGATAAGGTCTGGCAGGACTTTGGCTGCGTCGCCGCAGATGTTCGTGGCTTTTGAGGCAAGGCTGTTTGCCGCATAAAGCTTATCGGCGTCCTCAATTGCCTCGGGGACGATTTCAATATTATAGATTCGGGCTCCTTTTTTTGCGAGTATGGCGCCCAAAACGCCAACACCGCTGTACGCGTCTATAACGGTTGTGCCTTCTTGCGGCGATACAGCGTCTGCCACGGCATTGTAGATTAGCTCCCGCACGCCGTCGTTTACCTGGAAGAAGGACATGGGATTAATTTCGACTTCTACACCTTGAATGTTTACGGTTTGCTTAGGCGCGTAGATGGGTATAAGCTTGTTACCTAGTATGACATTTGTTTTGGCGGTGTTTACCGAAAGGTAAAGGGAGACATTGTTAAATTCGGCCTTGAGGGCGGAAACAAGAAGGTCGGCGGCTTTAAGCCTGTCGCCGTTTGTAACAAGGGTGACGGTTAGCGCGCCCCCGATGAATCTTGCCACAAGGTGGCGAAGAAGCCCTTTATGCGAGGCCTCGTCGTATACGGGGATTTTATTCGCGTTGGCGAATTCGGACACAATTTTTATAAGCTTATCCGCCCAATCGCCGTGAAGAAGGCAGCGGTTGATGGGCACTACGGAGTGGGTGCCCTGTCTGTAAAAGCCGAGTACTGCTTTGCCGTTTTGCTCGCCGAAGGGAAGCTGAATCTTGTTGCGGTAGCAAAAAACCTCTGGCGATGGCACAACGGGCCTGACTTCGCCAGTGTAACCGCAGTTTTTGCGAAGGATATTTATAAGGCTGTTTCTCTTAGCCTCCAGCTGGGCCTCATACTTAAGGTGCATAAGACTGCAGCCCCCGCACCTGTAATACACGGGGCATTCGGGGGTAACCCTGTCTTGAGATACTTCCAGCTTATGCGTCATCGTGGCGTAAGCGAGGGTTTTCTTGGCGTAATTTATCTTTGCCCTCACGGTTTCGCCTGGCAGGGCAAACGGGATAAATACGGTATAGCCCTCGTTGTGGCCTATACCCTCGCCGTTTGAGCCGATGTCGGTTATTTTTAGCTCTATCGTGTCGCCTGTTTTCATACAAAACGATTATACCCCAAAGGGGCGAACGAATCAAGGAAAACCCGAATGCCGATAAAGATTGCGCAAATATCTAAAATGGTGTAAAATATATTTAATAAGCAAAAGACAAGGAAGGTAAACGGTGAACGACTTTTGGAATGTTATAGCCGAATTCCTTAAAAACTTCGGCACCAGCGTGCTGGAGTCGGTAGCCCTGCTGCTTTTCGGCATTATTGTCATAAAGCTGGTTGCTAGGCTATTGAGAGCAATCCTGAAAAGGACTAAGGTCGAGGGCGCGGCGGGCTCGTTTGTAATCTCTATTGTCCAGGCGGCGCTTGCGCTTATATTGTTCTTCCTGATAATGGACATTTTCGACATCGACACATCGTCCATTATCACCATTCTCGCGGCGTCGGGGCTCGCGGTCGGGCTTGCGCTTCAGGACGGGCTTTCAAACCTCGCTAGCGGCGTGACTATACTCCTTACCCGCCCCTTTAAGGAAAAAGACCATGTAAAAATAAACGATGTCGAGGGCATAATAAGAAGAATCCGCCTCACCACCACCGAAATACTTACCTTCGACAATGTAAGCATACTTATACCAAACAAAAAGGTGGCGTCCTCCGAAATTATAAACTACACCAACCGCCCCACACGCAGGGTGGATATCGTCATTTCCGCTCCCTTCGAGTCCGACCCCGACACAGTTAAGGCGGCGCTTTGGGAGCTTATAAAAGAAGAGCCCTCTGTTCTCAAAACCCCCGCGCCCAGCATAATCCTAAGCGAAGTCGCGGCATCGGCAATTAATTACAAGGTCAGGATGTGGGTAAACACCGCCCATTATTGGAAGGTTCGAAACGGCTTTACCGAAAAGGTTGTACGCCGCTTCCGCGAAAAGGGCATACCCCTGCCCTATCAGAAGCTGAGCGTAATTTTCGCGGAGAAGGAGGGCAAAGATGATTAGTTTGTTCTTGTCCGCCGTACCCGAGCAAATTAAGGATTACTGGTATCTGTACGATCTCGCCCTCGCGGCGATAATCGCGGTATGCATAGTTATACTGATGCTTCTTCGCAAAAGATCCGACCAGGTCGAAGCCGAAAAAAGCATAAAAACGGCAAAGAAAATCCTGAGCTCCTCCATAAACAAGGCCCCGCAAAGCAGAAGGTTTTCTCTGCTGAAAGCCAAAAATGTGCTAAATACCGCCGAGTATCATTACTCCCGCTGCGTAAGCGAGGAAGAAAAATATGAGCTTATCGGCAGGGTAAGCAACATAAAACTCGCGACAGAAGAAGTCGAGGATCTCATAAAGCGCAACATAAACAGCCCCAAAGAGGACTACGATAAAGCGATAGATTCTATACTCAAATTACTCTCGTAAAGTAAAAAAGCGCCGAAAGGCGCTTTTCTTATTATTTGCGATTATTGCTAAAATGTCTTAAGCACATCGTTTACGATTTTCATGTCTACCTTGCCCGCGTATTGGGTTTTGAAGTGCCTCATTACCGAGGGAACGGATTTGTCCTCTAAGGAAGCGATGATTTCTTTTATTTCTTCGGCGGAGAGGAGTTTGGGAAGGTATTTTCTTACCGTTTCGATTTGCTTGTCCAAAGAGGCGACCGTTTCGGCCCTTCCAGCTTTCTCGAAAGCGGCTTTTTCTTCGAGCAGCTCTTTTTCTGTTTTCTGAAGGGCAGACAGCACATCGGCGTCATCTAACTCCTTGCCCTTTTCCCTTTTGTCTATGGTGATAAGCATAAGCTTGTTGATAATCACATTGAGCGCTTTAACGGCGTCGGCGTCCCTTTGTTTCATAGCCTCTATCTTTTCTTTTTTGAACCCATCGAGCAGCATTTTCGTCACTCCTTAATCAATAATATATTAATTTTACCACAAAACGGCGCATTTTACAATTAGTCGATATCGAAAGGCGGGGTGTATTCGGGTTTCGCGGAGGAAAGCTCCTGGATAAAGACATCCGAAAACCCGAGTTTTTCGGCCTTTGCGACAACAGCCTTGTATTCTATGGGCTTTAGCCTTACGGGTAGCCTCCCGCAGCCCTCAATCGGGGTGAACTGCGACATAAGGCTTAAGGTTACCCCGCTCCCGAAATGCTTTAGTATGGCTTCCAGAACGCCGATGCTGTTTGGTACCTCGCCCGGTATCACCATATGGCGGATTATTACCCCCTCGAGCATAATGCCCTGGCTGTCATAGCGGTTTCTCTTTTGGGAGAGCATCGCGCCTATGGCTTCCAAAGCCAATTCGGGATAGCGCGGCCTGCCGCTCAGTTCCGCCGCCAGCTTGCTATCCGAATACTTGAAATCGGGAAGGTAGATATCGACATAATCTTCGAGAGCTTCAATTTCACTTTTCAGTTCGTAACCCGAGGTGTTGTATACGATGGGGATGCGGGGCCGGTAGATATCCAGCGCCTTTTTTATTCCGTCCGAAAAGTGGGTGGGGGTCACAAGATTTATATTATGGGCGCCCTCGCCCTCCAGCCTTTTGATTATCTCGGCAAGCTCTTTTGGGGTGCATTCTTTGCCCGAAGGCCTTCGGCTAATGAGGTAGTTTTGGCAGTAGATACACTTCATAGTGCAGCCGCCGAAAAATACCGTGCCGCTGCCTCTCGTGCCGCTTATGGGAGGCTCTTCATAATAATGAAGGGCGGCGCGGTTTATAACCATCTTCCCGCCCGCAAGGCACAACCCAACGCCCCTTGCCCTGTCAACTTCGCAAAGGTTGGGGCAGAGCTTACAACTCAAACGGAATCCCTCCCGTTACGATATAGGTTACTAGCAAAAGAAGCGCAAGCACTATTACCTGCGAAAAAATGTAGATGGCAAGCGTATACTTACCGGGGACGGTAAAGAAATAATGCCATTTGCCGTCCAGCTTAGGAAGAAGGGATTTCTTTTTGGAGTAAAATACATTCCCTATTACGCTGCCAAGCATAAAGAACCAAAAGAAAGGAAGAAGCGGGAAGTAATCGGCAGACCACCAACTGTCCTCAAACACAAAGAGCCCCGCTATCGGGCTGTCGTAACTGTTGGAAGCGTAATCCCTTACGACCTGCGAAAGGGTAACATTGTATATCCTGTCCAGAACAAAAGCCGCAATCGTTATACACAGGCAGACTACGGGCAGCACCCACTTTTTGTTTTTCCTGTTGCAAAGCTTTACCATAAACTCGATAAGCGAAAAAATAAGCATACAGGAAGCTAGGCAATGCAAAACGCCGAACAATATAAACGAGCCGGGCACATAAAATTCAAGCACATAGGTGACGCCCGAAATAAGCGCCGCCGCCAAAGCGACTTTTAAGCCCCTTGAAAAGTTATTTCTGCTGAAAACGGTGCATATACCCGCCACAAAAAAGAAGACGAATACAAAAAACTGCCACCAGAAATTGCGGAGATCGCTTCTGAAGTAAGTTTGGGCGAACTTCGCCGCGCCGGCAAGCCCCGCGTAGCCCGAGGACATCCAGTAGTCGCCGAAGATATAGCCTAGATCAAATAAGGTGTGGTCCCAGACCACCATTATGATGGCGAAGCCGCGCAGGAAGTCAATCTCCCACGCCCTTTGCTTTTTTATCTTGGGCTGCGCGTCCTTACGCCTCATAAATTTTTATACTCCACTCGGTCGGGCACGACTTTGCCGTTAACTACCCTGAAAACCTCGAACCTGTCGCTGTACTCGTGAACAAGGACATCCTCTTCGACGGCGCTGAAATAAATCCTGGGCTTTTCGGAAACCGAGCCTTCGTAGCTGCCCACTGAAGCGGGAAGCCTTTTATACTCGCTTATCTCGTAGTCGACCTCAGCCGCGGCGCGGCGCCTTTCAAATGCCTTCCGCACTGGCGGGGCTTCTTCGTATTCTTCGTCGTCGAAGAAGCGGTCGGCCTTTCTGCGGCGCGCCTTGCGTGGTTCCTCTAACTCGTCCTCTTCGTCACGCTTTTTCCAGATAGGCTTTTTGAAGCCCTCGGCTATGCTCTGGGCGGGCTTTTCAAACAAATGCCTTATGGTAATAAGGATGGCGCAAAGCACGGTGCCGGCAAAGCCCGCGAGATAAATTTTGCTGTCGATGGAGCCCGAGAATGGGTCAAACTTGAAAACAAGGTAAAGCACTCCGCCGAAAACCGCATAGAAGAAAGGAGCCCACAAGCCGAAAAATACCATTACGCTAGCGAGCCCTTTTATCAGGGCGGAGAAAATAAATACCAGGGCTCTTAACACAGAGCCAAGTATCAAACCGCCTAGACATCCTCTGGCTTTACCCGACTTGCCCATTATTTTATTATATCTACCCCCATATAAGGCCTGAGCGCTTCGGGCACCGTTACCGAGCCGTCGGCGTTCTGGTAATTCTCGAGTATGGCGGCAACCGTCCTGCCAACCGCGAGGCCGCTGCCGTTTAGCGTGTGAGCCAGCTTAACCCTTCCGTCCTCGTCGCGGAACTTTATGCCCGCCCTTCTTGCCTGGAAGTCGACGAAGTTGGAGCAGCTGGAGATTTCGACATACCTTCCGTAAGAAGGCATATATACTTCGATATCGTAAGTCTTCGCGCTGGAGAAGCCTATATCGCCGCTGCAAAGGCATACAACCCTGTAGGGAAGTTTGAGAAGCTGAAGTATTCTCTCGGCGTCCCTTGTTAAGGTTTCTAGCTCTTCCCAGCTCTTGTCGGGGTGTGCGAACTTGACAAGCTCGACCTTATTAAACTGATGCTGGCGGATAAGCCCTCTGGTATCCCTTCCGGCGCTGCCAGCCTCGGCCCTGAAGCATGCCGAATAAGCGCAATACTTTATGGTGAGGTCGGAGGCCTTAAGGATTTCGCCCCTGTGAAGGTTGGTTACGGGCACCTCCGCGGTCGGAATAAGGAAGTAATTTGTATTCTTTACGGCAAACATATCTTCTTCAAACTTGGGAAGCTGGCCCGTGCCGTACATGCTGTCGCGGTTTACCATAAACGGTGTGAATACTTCTGTATACCCGTTCGCGGTGTGTGTGTCGAGCATAAAGTTAATGACGCTGCGCTCGAGCCTGGCGCCAAGCCCGCGGTATACGGTAAAGCGGGCGCCCGTTATCTTCGCCGCGTCGGCAGCCGAAAGGATGCCCAGATTGTCGCCGATATCCCAATGGGGCAGAGGCTCGAAATCGAACGCGCGAGGCTCCGAAAACCTTCTTACCTCCACATTTTCGCTGCTGTCTGTTCCGTAAGGCACGCTGTCGTCTATAAGGTTGGGGATGGTGTACATAAGCTCGTTAAGCCTTGCCTCTACCTCTGCGAGCCTTTCGTCCAGAGCCTTTATTTTCTCGCCCTCTTCCTTCATTTCGGCTATAAGGGCGTCGGCGTTTTCTTTGTTGCGCTTCATTACTGCTATCTGCGCGCTTACGGCGTTTTTGCGCGCCTTAAGGGCCTCGCTTTCTTTTATTGTAGAGCGCCTTTCGGCGGCAAGCGAAATAACCTCGGTTAAATCTACCTTGCTGTTTCTTAATTTAAGCTTTTTCTCTACGGTTTCTATATTGTCGCAGACGAATTTGAGGTCTAACATACTTCCTCCAAACAATTATTGACAAATTTCTCTCTGATAATTATATAGTATACTATGCCCATTATTAAAAGACAATAAGAATGTTGCCCCTCTCGCAAAGATTTACCTCAAATATTATTGTAAATGACAATTTTGATGGTATAATTATACTGCGGTAATATGGTAAGGAAAAAACCGTTTTGATTATACTTCGGAGAAAAATGGACGAAAAACTCGCGAAAGTTCTAAAAGGGTTCAGGATAGAAGGAAGCCCCGTTTCCTGCGACAGGTACGGCAGAGGGCATATAAACGACACTTATCTTGCCCGGACGGACAGCGGCGCCGGATATATACTTCAGCGCATAAACCACAGGATATTCAAGGATGTCCCCGCGCTTATGCGAAACATCGCCGGCGTTACCGCCTACATAAACGCCAAGCTTACAGACAGCGGCAAAGAGGCGCTAAAGCTTATACCCACGGCAGACGGGCAAAACTATTTACATACAGACGACGGCGAATATTACAGGCTTTATAATTTTATAAACGCGGTAAGCATAGATATCCCCTCCTCGCCGCGGCTCATGTATCTTTGCGGCAAGGGCTACGGCAACTTCCAAAAGCTGCTGGACGGGTACCCCGCGGACAGCCTTTCGGAGTCCATACCGCGCTTTCACGACACAAATGACAGGTTCAAAAAGTTCGTTGCCGCCCTGAAGGCAGACCCCATGGGCAGGGTAAAAGAGGTAAGCGCGGAGATAGATTTCTTCCTCTCCCGCAAGGGCTATTGCAAAAAGATTACCTCGCTTATCGCAAGCGGCGATATGCCCTTAAGGGTAACCCACAACGACACAAAGCTTAACAATGTGCTAATAGACCTTGGCCGCGACGAGTTCGCAGCCGTAATAGACTTAGACACCGTTATGCCTGGCTCGATTGTGTACGACTTCGGCGACGGCATACGCTCGGGAGCAAATACGGGCGCCGAGGACGAGCGCGACCTGTCGCTTGTTAACTTCAATATGGAGATGTACAAGGCCTATACCCGGGGCTTTATGGAGGAGGTAGCCCCCGTGCTGGCCCCATCCGAAATCGAGAATATGGCTTTCGGGGCGCTTCTTATGACCTTCGAGTGCGGCATGCGCTTCCTTACCGACCACATAGAGGGCGACAAGTATTTTAGAATACACCGCGAAGGGCATAATTTGGACAGGGCTCGCACTCAAATTAAAATGGTAACCGAAATGGAAAATAAAATAAACGACATGAACGAGATTGTGAGGTATTATGCCGTTGAGAATCAGAATAGCCGGATACACCAAGACTAAGGACCTGTTCGAGAATGTCGCCGGCGGCGATTGCGAGCAGCACACCGCGGTATCGTATTACCACGACGGGGAAAACCTTGTTTTCGTGTTTGATTGCGTAGAGGCCAGCCCCGTAGTTTTCGGCGACAAGGACAACGACAAGCTTTACAAAGGCGATGTCGTCGAAGTTATGATAACCCTCGGGCGCCCCGAGCGCTATCTCGAGGTAAGCGTAAACCCCGCAAGATTAAAATACGCCGCCATAGTCGATAATCCTGACAGGGACGGAAGCGGCATTACCGTAACCCCTATTGAGGAAAACCCCGTCGAAACCGAGGTTTTGCCCACCGAGGCGGGTTACGCGGCAAGGATAACCATTCCCATTGCCTGGCTCAAAGAGATAGGCTGGAGCGCCGATTGCTCGCTTATCAATTTCTACAGGCAGGACTTTAACGACGCGGGCGACCTGAGGCTTTACGCCTTATCCCCCACAAGAAGCGCCAGTTTCCACAAACCCGACGCGTTTGTCCCGATGGAAATATTAATGTGAGGTTATATATATGAAAATTCTTGTTACGGGTGGCGCCGGATATATCGCCACTCACACCGAGGTATCTCTTATAGAAGCCGGCTACGATGTGGTGTCGGTGGATAACTTCTCCAACAGCAGCTACGAAGCCGTAAAGAATGTCGAAGAGATTACGGGCAAAAAGATCGCTTTTTACGAGGGCGATGTCTGTGACAAGGCCCTCATGAGAAAGATCTTTTCGGAGCACGATATCTACGCCGTAATACACTTCGCAGGCTTAAAAGCCGTGGGCGAAAGCGTGGAAATCCCACTTACCTACTACAAAAACAACCTGTTCTCGGCCATAACCCTGCTTGAGGTTATGAAGGAGTTTAATGTAAAGAAGTTCATATTCAGCTCTTCGGCGACGGTATACGGCGTGCCCAAAAAGGTGCCTCTCACCGAGGATATGCCCGTTGCCGCGGTAAACCCCTACGGCTCGACCAAGCTGATGATAGAAAATATCCTTAAGGACCTCTACGCCTCCGACAACAACTGGAACATCGTCCTTTTAAGGTACTTCAACCCCGTGGGGGCGCATAAGAGCGGGCTTATCGGCGAAGATCCCAAGGGCATACCCAACAACCTTATGCCCTATATCGCCCAGGTCGCTGCGGGCAAGTTAGAGAGCCTCGTTGTGCACGGCAACGATTACCCCACCCCCGACGGCACCGGCGTGCGCGATTACATCCACATAACCGACCTTGCCGAAGGGCATCTGGCCGCCTTAGAGCATATAGATGAGTTCGGCGTCGAGGCAATTAACCTCGGCACCGGCACAGGCTACAGCGTTCTCGAAATGTTAAAAGCCTTCGAGAAAGCCTCGGGCAAGACGATAAAATACCGCATAGGCCCACGCAGGGCGGGCGATGTCGCCGTCTGCTACGCCAGCCCCGACAAAGCCAAAGAGCTGCTCGGCTGGTCGGCTAAGCGCGGGCTGGACGAGATGTGCCAAGACCTATGGAACTTCCAGAAAAACAAAATGTAACCAAAAACTGAGATATAAAAATAAAAAGGGCTCTCCCGCGAGAGCCCTTTTTCATATATTAGGCTTTTATCTATGCCTTTTTATAGTACAGCTTGAATACCGTCGAGCCGTCGCCGTAGATTAAACCTTCGGTGTAGTTGTCGGGATGGTCGCCGAAGTACACATAGCCTAAGAAGGTCTTGGGATAGATGTATCTGTAATCGTCGGTTGTGCCCACAAGCGATTCGGTTTCGCTTTCCGAAAGCTCGAAGCCGCCGTCGTCGGTCTCGAAGTAGTACTCTATCCTGTAGGGGGTATCCGTGCGGGCTTCCCACTTCGCGTTGAGGGTTATGCCGCCCAAAGGCATTGTGCCTGGCACGAAAGCGGTGTTTTCGTCGTCGGTATACCAATATATGAAGTCGTAGCCCGGGCGTGCGGGAGTCGGGAGCTCAAGCTCCGAAATATCCTCGCCGAACGCCGCCTCTAAGGGATCGACAGGGGTGCCAAGCATGGAGTTGAAGGTGATGTAATAAGTGTTTGCCTGCCAGCGGGCGTAAAGCACAAGGTTATTGGCGGGCATGAGGGTGCCGGATTCTATCTCGTTAACAAATCCGCTCTCCCTGTACCAGCCCATAAAGGTAAAGCCTTGCTTTTCGGGCACGGGCAGTTCGATGGGGTCATTATAGGGCGCCTGCATATCGGCTATGGGGTCTACGCCCTCGCCTGTCATAAACTTGACGGTGTAATTGTTTTTCCTCCATTTTGCGTAAACGGTAAGGTGCCGGGCGGGCATGGTGCTAAGCAAAACGGCCTCTTCGTACTCGGCGTCGTAATACCAGCCGTCGAAGGAGTAGCCTATCCTGGATGGTTCGGGTATTACAAAATAGCCGCCGTAGGTGATTGTCGTCTTGGACGAAGGCAGATTGTTATAGTTTGGGTAGGCGGTAACGGTGTAGCGGTTAATTTCCCAAAGGGCGTATAAGGAGGTATCGCTTTTCGCGACATCGCCGGTGTTTGCCCTTATCCTGCCGCTCTCGTCATAAAACCAGCCCCTGAATGTGTAGCCTGTGCGTTCGAGGTAAGGAAGATTGAGAGCGCCGTTAACGGCGATAAGCTCGGTGGTTTCTTCGCCTTCGTTTATGTATTCGACTTTCACGAATTCGTTTTCTGTGTCGGGGAAAAGGCTTCCGCGGGTATACTTCGCGAGAAATACCGTAAGAGCCGCCGCGAGCAGGCAAACGACTATGGTTGAAACCGTTATAATAAAGCGTTTTTCGGCCGGGTTATGCATTTTCGCCTCCGAATAGGACTTTTATTTCTTGGCGGAGCGCTTTGCTATCGCTCTCAATATTAACACCGCCGACAGCGTAACCGCCGCCGCGGCAATAAAGGACATTATCATAAGTAAAGGCTTGTCGTAGTAGGAGCGGCCTTTGGGGGTCAGGTCCCTGTCGGAAAGAAGGGCAATCTCGCCGATGCTTTCCATCTCGAAGGTGATATAGCCGCCCTCCACCGCCGCCGTCTTGTAGACATACGCCCCGTTTTCGTAGCACAAAAGCTCGGCTATGCCGCCGCTCGCGTAGTTTTCGGGAAGCTTAAGGGTTACCGTCACCCTGCCGCTTACCGACACAACATGCCCGCCTTCGATTACTATGGGGCGGTACAGGTAGGCAACCTGCTTGTCCCTGCGAACGGGCATACGCGAGGCGGCCTCAACGGCGTCGGGGACATAGCCGCCGCCGAACATCGCGTCGGGGTTTATCCCCGAGGAGAGGCGGAAGGCCGCGTTTTCGCCGTCCGAAAGCCTCGTCCTTAATATTATAACAGTTATTTCAACAGGTGTAGCGGGAAAATAATTGGGATTTTCGTCCGTTGTTAAAATTATATTAAATATTCCCGCCTCGCCGCCGAAGGAATTCATTATAGGCACAAGCGATTCTCCGTCGATACGGTAAAATCTCACAGGCAAGCCGTTGCTTGAGGTTGCCTCAACCGAATAGTTCCTGCTCGTGTCGCAGGGGAAATAAAACTCCCTTGCCTCGACGCTGACGGACGGGGTCGCCTTGTTTATCATATAAATTCGGGAAACATTCTCGGGCAGGCTGTAATTTGGGTTGTCCGTGCCGGTCACCGTTACCGTATATGTGCCGGCGTTTATGTAGCCCGAACCCTCATAAAAGAGGGTTACCTCGTCGCCCACCACAAGATTTCGGGCTGTAGCCCTTATGTTGTGGGGCTGCCCGTTGTACACAAGATTGGTACTGCCTTCAAATTCTACGGTCAGCGTGCGGGGCAGAACGGTATATGTGATTTCCGCGCCTTCGAAATCGTATTTGTCGGCATCGGCTCCCATAAGGTCGTTTATCCTTAGCCTGTATTCGCCCGCGAAGTCCTCCACCACGATGTGATAAGAGTAGGCCTCGACGATAAAGGCTATTTCGCCGTCCTTCTCAAACTCCAAAGTCAGGGGGAAGTATTTTACATCGTCGCCGTAAACGATATTTTGCAGGCTGATGTAAATGTTGAAGGTCGAATGGTTGTACTCCCTCGGGCTTCCGCCTTCGCCGTATCCCGAAAAACTTATATGCGCCGTACGCTTTGTAATGGTGTATTCGCCGTCGACTACGGCAAGCATAAAGTTTGGATTTTGCGCGTAAACCGCCGAAATCGTATATTTCCCCGGCGCCAGCCCCTTTTCTTTGGTTAAAGCAATCCCGAGGTCGAAGCCGCCTTCGTAGCCGTAAGCCGTATAGGTTAAAGGCAGGAGCGGGTCGCCGTAAACGCTCTCTTTATCGTCTATCACTATGGTTATGAAGGGCTTTCCCACCGAATAATTGAGGGTAAGGCCGTTCGCGGGGAGGGAGTAGTTATCGTTGTCTGTTCCTACAACCCTCAAAGTATAATTGCCCGCGTATACCGCTATATGCCCTTCGAGAAGAAGGTTTACCTCGTCGCCTTCGAACACGCCCGTGGCGGTTGCCGAAACTTTATGCTCGCTGCCATCGTACATCAGCCCGACATAGCCCGAATACTCTATGCCTATAACCGCTTTGTTTATCACAAAAGCCACACGGCAGCCTTCTTCGGGCAGGGCGTAATTTGAATTGCTTAAACCCGCCGCCGTTGCCGTATAACCGCCCACATAAACGGCCGCTCCCGAAACCGTAACTTCGCAGGTATCGCCCTCTAATAGATTGGCAACGCGAGCCGAGGGCTTTTGCAGGGAGCCGTTGTATGTAAAGGCTAAATTATCCCATTCAAGGCAAGCTGTAAGCGGCTGTATGGTATATACGACAGTCACATTGGCGGGAAGGGCGTAGTTTCCGTTATCAATCCCTATTACTCTCGCGGTGTAGGTTCCAGCGTCTTTGGCGCCTCCCCCTACGGTAAGCCCGCAGGCGTCGCCGCCAATAAGGTTAACGGCGATGGCGGCAGGCTTCTGAACCTCGCCGTTATAGGTCAACAATATGTTTTGCCATTCGATTTCTATTACAAACGGCAATATCGTAAATTCCACCGTGTCATTCCCGGGCAAAGCATAATTCGCGTTGCTAAGCCCGGCGGCTCTTGCCGTATAGCTACCTGCGTTTGTCCCCTCGCCCTCTACTTCTATCTCGCAGGCGTCGTTTGCTGTCAGGTTTGCTACAGCGGCTACGGGCTTTTGCGCCAGCCCGTTATAGGTAAGCAGGGTATTTTGCCATTCTATCTGAGCGGTTAAGGGCAGAATCGAGTATTCCTTTTCGTTTTCGGCGGGAACGGAGTAATTTTCGTTGCTCAGCGCAATTATGATTGCCGTATATTCACCCGCGTTTATTCCCTCTCCGCCAACCGTTACGGTACAGGTGTCGTTGCCTACAAGGTTTGCTACCCCGGCGGAAGGCTTTTGGGCGTAGCCGTTATATATAAGAGTTGTGTCGCCCCAAATAATTTCCGCCGTAACGGGAAGTATCTTGAAGTCTATTATGGCGTCAGAGCGCAGGGCGTAGTTTTCATTGGTTAAACCAACCGCCTCGGCGAAATAATCTCCGGCGTTTATCCCTTCGCCCACGACTTCCGCCTCGCAGGTATCGTCCCCTATAAGATTTGCGACAACCGCTCTCGGCTTTTGGGCTTGGCCGTTATAAACAAGTTCGGTATTTTGCCATTCAATCCGGGCATTTATCGGCACAATCGAGAAAGGTATTTGGGTATCCCCGGGCAGGGCGTAATTTGAATTGCTTAAACCCGTCGCCGTTGCCGTATAACCTCCCACATAAACGGCCGCTCCCGAAACCGTAACTTCGCAGGTATCGCCGTCTGCCGGGTTAGCGACAACAGCACAAGGCGCCTGAGGGCTTCCGTTATAGGTTAGTTCTGTATCGCCCCACACGATTATAGCCGTCAAAGGCAAAACGGTAAACTCTGTTTGTGTGCCTTCGGGCAGGAAATAGTTGGGGTTATCTAAACCCGTTGCCTTTGCCGTATGCGTATCGGCATTTCTGGCTTTGCCTTCCACCGTAACCGCGCAGGAGTCGCCTTCCTCGAGATTGGCGACTACGGCGTCAGGGATATGCTCGCCGCCGTCGTATGTAAATACTATGTTTTGCCACTCTATTTGCGCTATCTTGGGAAAAACCGTAAAGGGTACCGTCACATCGCCCGAAAGGATATAGTTCGGGTTGGAAAGGGATATCGCCTCCGCCGTATACTTGTCGGCGTCTTTGCCGCTGCCTCCGACGGTTACTTCGCAAACATCTCCATCAATAAGGTTATTTACGCTCGCCGAGGGCGCCTGATGCTTGCCGTTGTAGACAAATTCGCTTCCCGACCATGCAAGCTCGGCCGCGAGAGGGTTTATCGTAAGGTTTACAGCCTCCGATTCGGCAATTTTGCTGCTTCCCTCAAAAATGGCGCATTTATAGCGGCCGCTTTCGGCGGCATTTATAATCGATATGCTTTGCGTTGCGAAGGGAAGTTCGGTTTCGTTTCCGTTGTCGATTTTATACCATTTATAAGAAAATACGCTTCCCCCGCCGTTAGATATAACCGCGGTAGCCGTCATAGGCTGTTTGTTATAAATCTTTACTCCGTCTGTTCCGCCCAGGCCGTCGTTGTTTTCGACGGAAAGCGACACGGACGGGGGCGTGAACCTTAGAGAGCTTCCGTCCGAAAAGGCTATAGCGTCAAACTCCGCCTGCGGCGATTCGGATGTTATTTTGTAAAGCTCACACATCTGCTTGGCGCCATCCACGATTCTTCCCGTGAGGTATGAGGCTTCGCCGAAAATATACGATGTACCCAAAAGGTTAAACTCGGCGCCGCCGGCAAGGTAAACGACCTTTTTGAAGCTGTCGTTTCCTTCCTCGTTGACCCTTCTTATAAGGTGGGTGGCGTTGTTAATGTTTATTTTTCCGCCGTAAGCAACGATGGCATAGCTTCTCGCAGCGAAAATATTGCAGTTGTAATTAAGGTTAAGCGTCCCGCCGTTAAGGATTATCGGCGCGTTAAACTCCTGTGAATCCGCCTCGGCTCTTCTGGGCAACCTGGCGTTGGTAATATTAACCGTCCCGCCCTCGTTTACGGTTATTTTTGTGTTTGCCATATCCCAGATGCTGTTTGTAACATTCAAAACGCCGCTTACGACTATGTCGCCCCTGAATGTTTCCATGGTGCTTGATATGGTAACCGTGCCGCCCGGCTCCACCACAATCTTATTCGCGGCGGGCATGCTAAGCTGCCCCGTAACCGTGAGGGCAGCCCCGCTCTTTACGAAAATATCTTCCGAAACCGTATGCTTTTCGGAGTATTCGGTATTAGAATTTATGTCGAGAGCGCCTGCGGGCTCATAACCCGCGCAAAAAACCCAAGCAAAAAACGCAAAACAAAAAACAAACCCGAAAAAGGCAATAAGAATCCTGTTTCTTGCTAAGCTTTTGTAATTCATATCCCCTCCATCGCAAAAACTTTCCCAAACTTATATACTTATAAATAAATATAACACACGCCCGCGCGCAATTCAATAGAGAATCGTATATAATGGCGATTTGCGATATCAAAATAGTAAAAACCGGGCTGTTTTCTCCAAAATTACACCTGTATTTCTCTCTTCATAAGCGAATCGAGGCGGGCCCTTAAGGCGTCTAATTTTGCCATATCCATTCCTTCGGCGCCCTCAAGGAGGTTTGGGATATTGAGTTCGGCGTACTTTGAAAACCCCATGGTATGGAAGGGCTTTAGCTCGTATTTCTCAATGTTTCCGAAGTCCTTTATGACGGCGTAATATTTATCTATGTCTTCGGGGGTGTCGTTGATTTCCGGCACAATTACCGTGCGGAGCCAAACGGGAATATTTTTCTCGTTAAGGTACCTGAAAGTTTCTATTACGGTGCCAAAAACATCACCTTTGCAATAATCGTTATAGCCTTGCGGAGTGTGGAATTTGAGGTCGGCGAGAATCAAATCGCACAGCTCGTACAGCCTTTTCTGCTTGTCGCCAAGTATGCCGCAGGAGGTGTCCATCGCGATATGTATGCCGCTCTCCTTAAGCCTTGAGGCAAGCTCGATAAGGAAATCGGGCTGCGTAAGAGGCTCGCCTCCCGAGAATGTCACACCTCCGCCGTTTCGGAAGTAGGGCTTGTATCTTACAATCAGTTTATAGAGTTCGTCGGAGTCGTAGGGCTTGCCCTGCGGCCATGTTTCGGGGTTGTGGCAATAGGCGCACCTCAGGTTGCAGCCGCTCATAAAAATGGCGAACCTTATCCCCGGCCCTTCCATGGTGGCGAAGCTGTTATATGAGGAGATATATCCGATCATAGCGCCCTCGCTTTGTCTGAAAGTCCTTTCTAGATTTTATCGTGGAAGGTTCTGTTTATTACTTCTTTTTGCTGATTTTTATTTAGTTTGTTGAAATTTACGGCGTAGCCGCTCACCCTTATCGTAAGGTTTGGGTATTTGTCGGGGTTTTCCATGGCGTCTATGAGCTTTTCGCGGTTAAGGACATTTACATTAAGATGGTGCGCCTGTTGCGAGAAATACCCGTCCATAAGCGCGACAAGGCGGGTCTTTCTTTCCTCGTCGTTGTCGCCTAACACATCGGGTGTGACAGAGAAGGTGTTGGAAATGCCGTCGCGGCAGGTGCAGTAATTAAGCTTTGCGACAGAGTTAAGCGACGCCACCGCCCCGCATGCATCGCGCCCGTGCATGGGGTTGGCGCCCGGCGCGAAGGGCTCGCCCTTCTTACGCCCGTCGGGCGTCGAGCCGGTCTTTTTGCCGTACACGACATTTGAGGTTATGGTAAGCACCGAAAGCGTGTGCTCGGCGCCGCGGTAAGTCTTTGTTTTCTTAAGCTTGGCGTAAAAGTCCTCTACAATCCATCTCGCTATGCTGTCCACACGGTCGTCGTCGTTTCCGTATTTAGGGAAGTCGCCATCGGTTATAAAGTCGACTATTATGCCGTTTTCGTCCTTTACGGGGGTCACCGAAGCGTATTTTATGGCGCTGAGGCTGTCGGCAAGCACGCTAAGGCCGCAAATCCCGAAGGCCATTATGCGCCCGACATCTGTATCGTGAAGGCTCATCATAAGGCGCTCGTAGGCGTACTTGTCGTGCATGTAATGGATGACATTTAAGGTATTTACATATAGCCTGGCGACCCACGCGGAATACCTGTCGTAAGCCTTTATCACTTCGTCGTAATTAAGCTTTTTCTCCTCAAAAACTTTACCCTTGGGCCCGATTTGGACGCCGCTTATCTCGTCCCTTCCGCCGTTAAGCGCCATAAGCAGCACTTTTGCGATATTGCACCTTGCCCCGAAGTACTGCATCTGCTTGCCCGTCCTCATGGCCGACACACAGCAGGCAATGGAGTAATCGTCACCGAACTCGGGGCGCATTACATCGTCGTTTTCGTACTGTATGGAGTCGGTGTCTATGCTTACCTTTGCGCAAAATCTCTTGTAGTTTTCGGGTAGCCTCTCGCTCCATAGTACCGTAATGTTTGGCTCTGCCGCGGGGCTTAAATTATACAATGTGTTCAGAACTCTGTACGCCGTCTTTGTGACCATGTGGCGGCCTTCCTCGGTCATTCCTGCCTCGGCCATCGTAACCCATACGGGGTCGCCCGCGAACAAATCGTTGTAAGCGGAGGACCTAAGGTGCCTTACCATCCTGAGCTTTATAACGAGGTCGTCAATTAATTCCTGCGCCTCGGACTCGGTAAGCGCGCCTTCTTGTATGTCGCGCTCGATATATACATCCAGGAATGTCGAAATCCTTCCGATAGAGTTTGCGGCCCCGTTTTGCTCTTTTACGGCACCCAAATAGCCGTAATACAGCCATTGGACGGCTTCGCGGGCGTTTTCCGCGGGGCGGGAGATGTCGTCGCCGTACTCCGCCGCCATAGTCTTCAGTTGCTCCATAAACTCGAGCTGGCGGAACAAGTCCTCGCAGACTCTGATGTTCTCTTCGCTCATGCGCCGCCTGCCGTAGCGCTCTTTGTCCTTCTTCTTTTGACCGATAAGAAAGTCCATGCCGTACAGCGCAACGCGGCGATAGTCGCCTATTATTCGCCCTCTGCCGTATGCGTCCGGCAGCCCGGTGATTATGCCCGAGTGGCGGGCTTTTTTCATCTCGTCGGTGTATACCCTGAAAACGCCGTCGTTGTGGGTCGTCCTGTACTTGAACGATTCCACCAGCTGAGGGTCTAGCGTATAGCCGTACTCCTCACAGCTTTTCTGGCTGAGCCTTATGCCCCCGAAGGGGTTTACCGCCCTTTTGAGGGGCTTGTCGGTTTGCAGTCCCTTGATAATCTCTAAATCCTTATTAATATATCCCGGAGGGAAGCTCAGAAGGGAAGAAATATGCTTGCAGTCGACATCTAGCACGCCGCCGCTTTTGCGCTCTTCGCTAAGAAGGGCCTCGACTTCGGCAAGTAACTTTTTTGTCCTTTGTGTGGGCTTTTGCAAAAAACTTTCGTCGCCGTCGTAGGGCGTATAATTACTTTTAATAAACCCTCTTACATCTATTTTTTTTGTCCACTCGCCTTCGCGAAACCCTCTCCATGCCCTGTTCATAACGCCTCCCTGACCATAAACAACGGATAACGCCTCTATGTTTTTAGTTTACCATAGTTAGAAGTATTTGTAAAACAACATACGAAAATACGAACAGTTTTTCGTCCGTGAATCCAGAAACGCCTTCAGAACGGCGTATTTTCGCGTCATAGAAGGCGCGGAAATCTACATTAATAGATTTATTTCAACAAAAATTGACATAATTATTGGTTTGTTTTATAATAATGACAATTTCCGCGGTTAAGTGCGGTTAAGAAGGATATGATTTTGGGGGGATAGATGGTTAGAAGGTTATCGCTTCTTCTTGCATCCTGTTTGGTGTTTGTTGTTTTTATTTTATCGGTTTGCGGCGCAGGGACGGCTTATGCCGCCGATATAGTAAAGATTTGGGATTTTTACGGCGAAATCAGATTGCTTACAGAATTCCACGATCAGATAGATACCCTAAGGTCACAGGGTTCGCAGCCTATAAACGGCGTATTGCTTTACGATAACGCCATTTTCTTCGAGTTTTTCCCACAATCGGGCTACGAGTACGAATACAGCCTTGATGACTGCGAATCTCCCGCTACCTTTTATCCTCTGGCCTACGGACAGATGCTAAGGGTAGACAAGGACCTCACGGTAAGAAGAATAGAGCGCTTCTCTGTCGAGTTCGTATGGGAAGGGGGCGGAAAGGCCGACATTGCAAACAAAGGCTCTTTCGTAAGCCCGCCGCCGCCGCCCGAGAAGGAAGGCTTTATATTTGTAGGCTGGAAAGAGGAAGGCTCTCGGGAATTATTTAATTTTGAAAGTACCCCGATTAACAAAAACTATATTTTTGTCCCCGTCTACGAGCAAATCGTTTACACCTATACCATTACCTTCGAAAGCTATGACGGCACGGTATATTACCGGGATACCTTTCAGAAAGGATATTTCGGCAACCCGCCCCGGCTTGTAAGGGAGGGCTATATTTTCTTGGGCTGGAAAGAAAAAGGCGCCGACGCTTTATTCGATTTCGAAAACACCGAAATAGATAAAGATTATACTTTCGCCCCCGTTTACGAGCAGATAACCTACACCCTTACCTTCGAATACCCCGAGGGAACGGTATTTTACAGGCAGCCCGTCCCCCAAGGATATTTCGGCAACCCGCCCCGGCTTGTAAGGGAGGGCTATATTTTCTTGGGCTGGAAAGAAAAAGGCGCCGACGCTTTATTCGATTTCGAAAACACCGAAATAGACAAAGACTATAATTTTGTTGCCTTATTCAGGGAGATAATTTTCACCCTTATCTTCGAATATCCCGAAGACACGGTATACAAGGCCGAAACCGTACCCTATTCACAAGCCGCGCTCACAAACCCGCCGATACCCGTTAAGACAGGCTATCGGTTTTTGGGCTGGAAAGAAAAAGGCGCCACAGGATATTTTGATTTTGAAGCCACCGCGATAGACAGAGATTACACCTTTATCCCCGAATTCAAAAGGGTTTATTCCTTGCGCTTCATTCACCCCGACAACGACGAGTTTCTTATCGAATGCGAAGGCGGGCTGTTCGACATCGGAACGGTGCCGATGCCCGCGATACCCGAAGGACACGATTTTGTCGGCTGGAGAGATAAAGAAAGCGGGGCTGTATTTGATTTTTCGGCAGCGCAAATAGAAAAAGATTATACATTTACCGCCTGCTTCAGAAAAATCATGCTTCAAGTTAAATTTTATTATTACGAAAACCCGGATCCCGTTTACAGCTTCGAGGCCGAATACGGCTCGACTATTTGCAGGCAGGATCTCGAGATTTTGGAGTGCGAAGTTTCGGAGGGCGAGGTTTTCAGAGGCTGGAAGGAGCAAGGCGCCCCCGGCTTTTTCGATTTTGACAAGCCCATAACAGCTTCGGTCAGCCTTTACGCCGTTATCGAGCCGCTTAGTTTTTGCGTAAGGTTTTATGACGGCGACATTTTGCTCGCCGAGGTAGACGCCATATACGGGAGGAAGCTTCCGCAGTTCCCCGATCCGCCGGCAAAGAAAAACGCCCGCTTCGTGTATTGGTCAAAAACCCGGCCGCCCGAAACAGACCGCTTCTACCCCATCGAGGTAATAAAATGCGAGCTAAGCCTTTATGCCGTGTTCGAGCCCATAAATTACGCCGTAATCGCGGATATTTCGCAAGGTATCGCTCTTATCATAACCCCCGAATACCCCGACCCGGGCGAAACCGTGAGTTTTGCCTACACTCTGCCGGAGGGGTATACCCTTGCCCAAAAGAAAGTTATTGACGGGGGCGGCACGGTTATCCCGCTTGAGGGCGACAGCTTTGTTATGCCCGAAAGCAATGTAACCCTGATTCTCACCCTCGAAGCCGAAAAGTACAAGGTAGAGGTATACACCGACGGCATACTCGCCGCGTATGTAACCTACGGAGAGCCGTATACCCCCGCCCCGCCCGAGGTGCCCATGCATTACGCCTTTGGAGGATGGTATACGGACGCCCAAAAAACCCTACCCTACGGCGGGACTGTTACCGCCGCCTACGGGCAAGCGGTTTATTTATACCCGGCTATCGAAAGAAAATCATATAACATCACCTTCAGGTACGGCTACGGAAGTATAACCGAAAGCGTTGTCGAAACGCTGTATGGCGACACACCCGCCCCGCCCGACGCCTCTATAAACGAAAACATCGTATTTGCCGGCTGGGACAAAGAAATCTCCCCAGCCGAAAGCGATACCGTCTATACGGCAAGATATAAATTTATGTTCGATAAGTATTATTACGACGGCGACGCCATCATACATACAGAAAGGGGAGAGCTCAGCGAAAACACTTACGCCCCGCCCGAAAAGGAGGGCTACACCTTCGCGGGCTTTACCGTTAAGGAGATAAACCACGGCGGCTTCATCGCCCGATATACCGCCGTTTATGTCTCCAACCCGCCGCCCTCGGGCGGGCAAACGGAAGAGCCCGGCATAACGCCCGGGGACGAAATTCCCGATACTCCCGAAACACCGGCAAACGAAAACCCGACAGAACCCGGCGGGCAGCCCTCGGCCCCCGCTCAGCCCGCTGCCGACAGGCCTGAAATCCCGATTGGCAGGCTGCTACACGGCTCACGAACCCCGCAGGGAGAGGTTGTCATCACCGCCCGAAAGGGCGAACTGCTCTTCCTTTGCGTATATGTGTTTGCCCTTTTGCCCGTAGTCCGAGCTTTCATGCGCGTCGTCATCAAGCGTAAAGACCTTCCGGCTTTATTCAGGAATCCTGATAAATAGCCCTTACAATCCTCACTCCCTTTTGCGGCTGATAGGTGTCCCGCCTAAGCCTCACCGAGCTTGTCAGCTTGCCGCCCTCGTAGATATCCATATACCCCTCGGAAACATACCCGCTTTTGGGCGGCGTGAGCACCTTAAACAGTTCCCCCTCTGCAAGCAGGGAGTCGTCGCAGATTTCCTCATAATCGTCGCAGGGCAGCTCCCTTAATATCTCGCTGCGAAAAACAAGCTTTTTGTCTTTATTAAGGTTTATTCCGTAAAAAGTGAACTTAACATTATTGCCGTCGCACTCACCTTTGATATACACGGGGTAGCCCGAATTGTTCTCAAACTCGAAGTCGTTCGCCGACGACACCATGGCATCGAAAGACAAGGGCACATACCCCACGGGAAGGGAATGCCCGCATACATTTACGGGCTTAAGCCCCGCCCGTATGACGGCATTATAAAGCGTGGTCGATACCTGGCAGACCCCGCCGCCTATCCCCTTTACAAATTGCCCCGAAGAAATTATCTTTGCCTCCAGAAAGCCCCTCTGCACCGTGCGCGGGCCCACGGCTTTATTAAAAGAAAACCTCTCGCCTGCCTGCAATACGGTGCCGTCTATAAAGGATACCGCAAGGTTTATGTTGTGTTTTCTGGCGGGAGACGAGGTAGAATAATTGGTCGAAAAACTTGCCGTCTGCTCGGTTATCTTTTTAAGGTCCTCCACCGTCACGAGGGGCCTAATCGGCAGCTTTTTAATCCCGACGGCAATATTTTTATCCATTTTTTCAAAAAGCGACCTTATTAAGCCCTGTTTATCCGCCTCGACGCCGTCCGCCTCGGGATCGTAGGTAAATTCCCTCTTATCCCATAAAACCTTTGCATCCTTGGGCGGCCGGTAGATACTTTCCGCCACCTTAGAGATATCCTCCTCCAGGGCAGAGTTAAGCTCGCCGAGAGCCGCCCCCTTGTCCTCCAGTTGCTCATAGAATTTCAAATAATCGTTGTTGTGTAAGAAAAAAACCTTGAGGCGGGTGCCCGTTCGGATGTTGTAATTTTTTTGCAGCAAAACCTTGTCCCCGTCTGTAACGGTAAGCTCAAAGCCGCGCCTTGCGCCGCTATACAAAAAGATGCCCGTAGCCAAAATGATGGCTACAAGCAGAAAAACACCTACGCGCCTCCTCATAGGTATAGTATGCCTATTAAATCGGCGTCTTACTTCTTAAAAACTCAAATTGGGCTTGTTTGCTAAGCAGATTTTTATCGTTAGCCGCGCTCTCCAGGAGCTCTTTCAAAATGGCGCTTCTTTTGTTCTCGGGAATCCCCAGATCTATAAGCTCTTTGCCGCCAACCTGCAAATCCTTAATGGTAAAGGGCACTCCCTCGGCCTTCATCCTCTCAAACACTTCCCGCATCCGCTTTGACGAGGGGTTAGGCCCCTCCATCCCGCTTCCCTCGTAGTCGGCATTCTTGAGGTCGATGAGGTCGTCCATTATATCGTAATTCTTCTGAATAAACAGCCTTAGTTTTTGCTCTCTTGTTTCACATTTTAAGTCATACATGTGGCACTCGACAAGCCTGGCCTGCCTCTCGATTACATCCTTGGGAAAACATAACTGCGAAAGCTTTTTCCTCAGCACCTCTGCGCCCGCGAATTCGTGCCCCGCCATCTTGCCCGTTGCCAGCTTCTGGCTGGGCTTTGAAATGTCATGGAACAGCGCCGCTATCCTTACCGCGGGCGGCGACAGCTCGAAAACCTTTAGTGTATGCTCCAGCACATCGTATTTGTGGAAGTCCGCCCTTTGCGGGAATTTATCCCCTTCCATAAGCTCGGGCAGGATGTAATTTATAAGCCCGAAATCTATCAACATTCTTACAGCGCGTGAATGGGCGCCCGAAACACCGTTTTCGGTATCGCAAACAAGGATTTTCGCGAACTCATCGCCTATCCGGCCGTTGTTTATGTTTTTAAGTAACGATGCGTTTTTCTTTGCCGCCGAATACAGGGCGGGCTCTGTTTCAAATCCGCAGGAGCAGGCTATTCTCACCATCCGAAGAAGCCTGAGGCCGTCCTCCCTGAGCACCCCGTAAGGGTCGCGGGCGGCTCTAAGAATCCTGTTCTCTATATCTTTTATCCCGCCCAAAGGGTCGACAAACCTTTCTTCAGATATGTCGTAATACACGGCGTTGGCGGTAAAGTCCCGCCTCAAAGCGTCCTCATAAATGCTGTCCGTAAACCTCACGCTTTCGGGGGTGTGGCTTCCGTCGCCCGTGTAGCTGTCGCTCCTGAAAGAGGTATACTCGTATTCCTCACCGCCGCCCTTTATCTTAAGGGTGCCCAGCTTGGGGCTTGTGGGAAGGGCGCGAAATTGCGTCCCCTCGAGAGCCTTTTTTACCTCGTCGGGGGTCAGGCTTGACGCGAGGTCGATATCCTTTCCGTCCACCCCCAGCAGGCAATCCCTCACCGCGCCCCCGACCACATACAGGGGGACGGGAAAAAGGGTTGCAAGTTGCTTGAGGGTAGGTCTGATTTTCATTATTTTCCGCCGTAAATTTCGGGTTTAAGTACGCAGACATCGGGGAGGTTGCGGTATCTTTCGGCGTAATCCAGCCCGAAACCTACCACAAATTCGTTGGGGACCTCAAATCCGACATAGTCGCCCTGAAGATCGGTTTCCCTTCTCGAGGGCTTATCCAACAGTGCGCAGATTTTCAAAGAGGCGGGATTTCTGCTCTCCATAAGCCTCTTGAGATATTTGAGGGTATGCCCTGTGTCGATGATATCCTCGACCAGAATGACATGCAGCCCTTCTATCGGCTGCGAAACATCCTTTACTATGCGGACTTCGCCGCTTGTCGAAGTGCCGGCTCCGTAGCTGGATACCGCCATGAAATCGAGGCGGACATCTACATCCAAAAGGCGGGCGAGGTCGGCAAAAAACAGCACGGCACCTCTGAGAATGCAAATCATCAGCACGCTTTTGCCGGCATAATCTTTGTTGATCTGCTCGGCAAGTTCTTTTGTCCTTTGGGCGATTTGCTCTTTGGTAAGCAGAACCTTTAGTACATCCTTGTGCATCAGTCGTCTCCTTCGTAGCTTACTATTTCAATTATATTTTTTGTGTTTTTGTCAATCTTTACGGCGTCGGCAACCTCTATGCCAAGCACGGCGTATACTTCGGAGCCTTTGGCAAGCACCAAAAGGCGATTCCTACCGGAAAGGGGAAGCTTTATATCGGTAAGATAATCCGAAAGGCTTTTCTCCTTACCTTTATACCTTCTGAAGCGGTCGCCCGCCTGCCTCGTCCGCACAACTGCGCCTTCGGGCAGCTTGTCTTCGTCGAAGGTTAATCCCCTTTTTATCTCCGATCCCTTTCTGAACGCTATTTTTGTGCCTTCGTACTCGTATACTCCGTCCCGCATATACGGCGCCTCAAAAGGCTGCCCCGAGGGGCGCAACACAAAGCGCAAATCGGAATATTCTTTTATGGCATCCACCCCGAAAGGCAGGTTTACCCTGGCGTTATTGGGGGCGTTTCTTAGGGCAAGCACCCCTTCGAGATGCCCGTACTCTATATCCCGCATTATACCCAAAACCCTCAGCGCCTCGGCAATCGATTTTTTCGCGACGGCGGGATGGCGGTCCAAAACCGTCACGGGCAGCGCGACGCCCCTGCCGTCTTTTTTGCAGGGGGTTATACTCTTGCAAAGAAAGTCCTCTATTTCCTCAAAGACAAGGGCGTTTTTGCGTATGGTCTTTGGCAAATCGGGATATCTTGTTTGAAGAAGGGGCATAACCTCGTTTCTTATAAAGTTACGGCGGTAGCCCGAGTCGAAGTTGGTGTCGTCGGTCACATACCCGATGCCGTTTCTGGCGGCGTATTCTAAAATTTCGGCTTTGCTGTAATCCAGAAGGGGGTGGATATACCCCTCCCTGTCCACAATGCCCCTTAAGCCTCTCGCTCCCGTGCCTCTGAAAAACCTCATAAGCACTGTTTCGGCCTGGTCATCAAGATGATGGGCAAGGGCTATTATATCTACCTTTTTCTCTTTAAGAAGCTCCTCGAAAAAGGCGTAGCGGAGCTCTCTCGCGGCAAGCTCTACCGAGATCCCTTCCTTTTCGGCAAGGGCGGGGGCGTCCACCTTCTTGAAATAAAAAGGAAGCCCGTTTTTTTGGCAAAACTCCCTCACGAAATCGCTGTCTCGCGCCGAGGCCTCGCCGCGAATACCGTGGTCGACATTTACGACGCTTACTATGGCGCCCTCTTTTAGAAGGAGGTGCAGCAGCACCATCGAATCCGCCCCTCCCGAAACGGCGACGCCTATGTTTTGCCCTTTGTACGCGCTAACTTTCATATAATTATTATAACAAAGCCCCTTGTGATTGTAAATCTCAATCGCACCCTTGCCAAAGAGTAATTTTTTGCGCCCATATTGGCAATTATTATCATAAAACGCCCTAAATATTTAGGCTGTAAACTTGACAAAAGCACGGTGATATGATAATATCAAAAAGCATCAAAAACTGCGGCTATTAAGGTATGGAGGAATACTCAAGTGGCCGAAGAGGCGCCCCTGCTAAGGGCGTAGGACCGTAAAAAAGTCGCCCGAGTTCAAATCTCGGTTCCTCCGCCAAAAAACAGCGTTGATTCAATGGTTTCAACGCTGTTTTTGTTTGTTTATAGATCAGGCTGTCGGATGATTTATTTTTTCAAAATGCCGTTTAATAGGATATTCTTGGCTTCGTAATATGTCGTCTTAAGGAAGTTGTCGTCGTCCGAAAGGATATACCCTTCGATGATCAAGCTCTTATAAATGGCAAAGAGTATATGCGCCACCCTCGCTACTTCGATATCCAGAAACGCGCCCTTTTTTATGCCGTTGCTTAGCACCGATTCCAGCATTTTAACCGACTTTTTGTTAACTTCCTCAAACGGGTCGACATTGGGGAACATCGGGAAAAGCTCGGGGTCGTTTTTTAATATGCTGCAAAAATCCTTATCGCCCGAAAGGTATGTTATCGCGCTGTCAAACAGGGCGTTTATCTGTTCTATCGGGTCTTCCGCCTTTGATACCGCGGCCTTAACATAATTCTGCCATTTCTTCATGGCGTATTCCACAGCATCGTGATACAACGCCTGCTTGGACTTAGCGTAGGAGTACAAATTGGCGTTTGTCATGTTAAGTTCTTCGGCTATATCAAGAAGCGTGGCTTTTTTGTAGCCCTTTTGAGCAAACTGCCTTATTGCCGCTTCGTAAATTTTATTGTAATCCTGTTTCTTCCTCACTTAATTAAAATAACATTTTTTAAGCGATTAAGCAACTAAAAGACAGCCCGATACGCGGTGTTATAATGTTAGTTTCTTTAGTCATATCTCATTATGGCTATACGATGCCCTGAAAAAATGACAATATTCTGCATTCTTTAACTTAATTTGCGGTTATTTTATTAAATTAACCATTGACAACAACCACTTTCGGGTTTACAATCAAAGCATAACTTAATAATTTCATCGATTATTAAGTAATAGAAACAAAGGAGGCAACTACCATGTCAGAAAAATTGAAGTATCTTTCCCCCGAATGGGCGGCGGAAGCGTTCAGAAGGTTAAAAGAATCCTTCGCTTCGGCGGATACTCCCAAGGTCAGCGCGGCCATGACCAACCGCTACAAAAACTGTCCCGACGGCAAGGACAAGTATTACTATGTATCCATAGTAAACGGCGAGGTGGCCGAACTTGAAACGGGCGAAGGCGACGGGCCCGACGCCGAGTTTAAGATTATAGGCGACTATGATGTCTTTGCCATGGTGTCCAGGTGCGAGATATCGGCACAGAAGGCGCTTATGGGCGGCAAGTTTAAGTTCAAAGGCAACCTTGTTAAAGGCTTGAAGCTTGCCTCTTTGGCCGACAGGCTGAACAAAATAACCTCGGAAATCCCGACGGAATTTTAAGGAGAGATTTTTATGTCAAGGTATTTAAGCGATAAATCCAGCCCGTTTTACATAGACCATCCCGAGCGCGTAAAAAAGCTGCAAGCCCTCATGCGCGAAAAAGGCATCGATGTTTATCTGGGCAGCAGGCTGCGCACAATGAGCTGGCTTACGGATGTTTTCTGCCCGTGGCGCAGCTATATCGTTATCCCCAAGGAAGGGCTGCCGACTGCGTTCATATTCGTTATTGACGCGGGGCGCGTAGCCGACGAAACATGGCTTCCCGAAGAAAATGTGCTTGCCTTCGCGCCCATGGGCGGAATGGACCAGATAAGCATCATAAGCAACTTCATTACCGAAGAGTGCCTTAAAGGCAAAGAAGGCGTTATAGGCGTAGAAGCCGGCATGGGCTGCTATCTTCCCGAAGGCAACCTTACGCACTATGAGTACGAAAGGTTCGCCCAGGAGCTTGCCCCCTGCAAACTTGTAAACGCCTTAGACCTGGTCGACAGCCTGCAAATGATAAAGGATATCGGTACAATCAACCGTTTCCGCCACGCTTCGAAGATTGTCGACTTCGGCCACGAAAGGTTTCTGAAGCACATCCAAAACGGCGGCTGGAAAGGCATGACCGAAACCGAGGTCGCCGGGCTTTGCGGATATTACATGCGCCAGGCGGGCAGCGTCTGGGAATGGTCGTTTACCGGCGGCAACGAGATTGCTTCGGGATACCGCACTGGCATAGCCTCGTGCGCCTGCACTCCCCCGACCGACAAAAAGCTCGAGGCGGGCGAGCCGCTCATGGTCGACATTCACGCCATGTTCAAGCTGGCGACAGGCGACCATAGCCATAACTACTTCTTAGGGCACGCCACCCCCAGGCAGCTTTGGCACGCCAAGAACTTTGAGGACATCGTAAAAGAAACGCTGAAAACCTACCGCGCGGGAATCACCCCCAGCGAGCTTTCCAACCAAATGCTCGAGTTCGCGGCAAAGCGCGGCTTTGCCGAATATATGGTACCCGGCTTTGAGCACGGCATCGGCATGCTGGGCGACGAATGGCGTATCGGCTTAAACGACGGGCCCATAGAATACTGGACAAACCCCGACCATGTCTACCGGGAAAACGAAATGGTTATCTGCGCAATGCAGTACGCCTGCCCCGAAGAGAATATCGGCTTCCGCTACGAAAATCCCATTCTCATCAACAAAAACGACTGCGAATGGATGAGCAAATTCCCGCTTGAGATTCAGGTAATCAAATAAGGCTGATATATCCCATAACATAACGAGGCAATAAAGGGAATAGGATTCTTCTTGCCGTTTCGGTTTTGATTATTTATGTCGGGAATAGCCATATGTCCATTGTTCTCCAAGCTGAGGATTATCATAAACACAGGCAGTTACACGCCCGACAGGGCTTGTGGGGCTATGCAAACGACAAAAATAAAGCGGGCGCATGCCCGCTTTTTAGTGTTTGTGATTTTACCCTATTCGGCTTGAGCCGGGGCTTCTTCCTCTTCGGGCTCTTTCTTATCCACCCTGCGCATGATAACATATTTGTTCATGGGGAATACGATAAGGAAGGAAATGAACATCCACAGGAACTTGCCCAGGAAGCCGCTTACGCCCGAGTTATGGATAAAGCTGTCGAACCAGGTAACAATGATGGGGCCCGACCAGGTCTGCAGAAGTATTATCGAAACCATCATAATTACATAGACGGTTACACTGAAAGCCAGGTTATTGTTGGCGTTAAAGGTTTTCTTGCGGTTGGTTATGAAGGAAACGATCTGCGCAAGCGTGGTCGATACCAGAAACGCTATCATCGTGCCCAGCCCGCCCGTCGTCGCGGGGTCGTAATGGAAGATAAACCAGTTAACCGCCTGGTTGTTCAGCTTTTTCAAAAATACGCTGTCGAGTAGCATATATGAGGTTATCTCGACAACGGCGGCGATACAGCTTATAAGAGTAAACTTAATAAGCTGCCAGATGCCGGCGTGCTTTTTCATAAAAGCCTTCAGTTTGTCTATAAAGCTTACTTTGCCCTCTTACTCCATACTATTCTCCTTATATCTTTTCGGCGCAGCAGTGAATCATCAAAGGAGAGTTCACCCTGAAGCCATCGGCTTTACCTTTAAATCTGGGAATCCCGAAATGAAGGGCGCGAATCTTAAGATAGATAAACAGCATATTAAGAGAGCCCTTGCCGTCCTCGGTGTATGTAAACTGGCTCTTGAAGGCTTTTAGCGCCTCAAACTGCTTCTTTTGGTATCCCTTAAGCGCGAAATACCTGTTGGGGCGCGCGGTGTAATAATACGCCAGGGCCTTGGGCACCATAACCTGGTTTACGCCCAAATCCCTCATCGTCGGGACATTAAGGCTCATTATGTAGGCGCTGCTTGCGGCCCTTCCAACTATAAGGTGGTCGGCGTGGCACTCGGTATGCAGTAAGGGATCGGGGCAGAATACCATGTCGGGCTTTCTCTTGGCGATTTCTATGGCGAGAGCCTTTGTAAGTTCGGCCTGGTCGTACAGCCCGCCGTCGTGGAAGGGGAGGAAGGTTACATCCTCTACGCCCAGTATCTTTGCAGCCTCGAGGGACTCTTTTTGCCTTAGCTTAACAAGCTCTTCGCAGTCCACTTCGGGGTCTTCCGAGCCGTATCTTCCGTCGGTGGCTATCACATAGGATACCTTCTTGCCCATGGCAACAAGCCTTGCGACGGTCGCGCCCGCTCCTACCTCGATATCGTCGGGATGGGGGCCAATGAACAAATAATTCTCGAAATCGTCTATTTGCGGGATATTCGCTATTTTTTTCATCATAAACTTAAAAATACACATAGGTTTCCCTCGCAAAATTCGTTGAAATAATGATATCACACCCGGCTTCTCAATTCAATACCAACCGGTAAATTGAAAAGCGGTAAAGCTAAATAAAATGTATATATCCCTTTATTTAATTGTTTTGGCAAGGCATACCAGGGTTTCGACATTGCAAGAATACGGGATGGAATCGTAAGGGGTTGCCGAAACTACGGAATAACCGTTGTCGCAAAGGGGCAAGAGGTCGTCCGTAAGGCGGGAGATATCGGAAGAAAGATATAAAATTATGTCGGGAGAAAACTTAAGCACGGCTTGTCCAAAATTCCCCTCCTGTTTCGAGGAAGATATAAGCAAAGCCGTTTTCCCCCGAGGGGTAAGGGCGGGAAGAATCTCGCCTACGCTTCCGCAAAGGTATTCTACCCCCGTAATTTCGTTTTTGTTGCAAAGCTTTTTTGCCCTGCGCTCGCTGTCGGGCGTAGGCTTTACGGACACTACTTTTGCCCCGGCTTTGGCAAACAGCGCCGCCGCGAGCCCGATGTCGGGGTAGGCTTCGACGACATATTCCGCCCCGGTTTCCTTTATGATATCGGCAAGCTTTTTATACATCGCCTCGGCTGTTTTTTCGTTTTCGGCAAACAAATAAAACGGGCCTATCTCGCACCTTACGCCAAGCATAGATATCTGCAGCCTTTTCTGCCCCGCTATATGTATTAACGATGTATCACCGCCCGAATCGCTCTTTACGCATAGCCAAAGTGACACCGCCCTGAATCGCCCGGCAAGGCTGTTGTATAATTCTTCTAAGTTTTTAACCGAGGGAGAAGGAGAAACGAGGGTTAGCAGCAGCGCCCCGTCTATGTATCTCGCCTCGGCAAAGCTTAAAACGCCCTTTAGGGATTTGGCGTCGCCCGGGCCGTATTCGTTTGCCCATTCGTTCAATATCTTTATAAATTCCGCGTACCAGCCGCCGAACAAATGGCAGCCTTTAATGTTGGTTACCTTTTGGGTTTCGGGGTCGAAAACGCCCGCCTCGACAGCGCCGTCTTTTCTCTTGAAAGCAATAACAGCCCTGTTTTTACAGGCGGTTTTGCCCATGCTTACGCACTCTTCCACGCTCCGTACGCCCAAGCTCCAGAGCTTTTTTCTCACAAGGTCGGTTTTTTGCTTCAGCCCGGCGGCGTAATCGGCGTGCATCAGCCTGCAATATCCGCACTTCCCGTAATACCGGCAGAAGGGCTCCGCCCTCTCGGGCGCGGCTTCAAGTACAGATTTAACATCGGCGTAGCTTACATTGTTCTCGGTCTTTTTTACGACCGCTAGCACCTTCTCCCTTGGCAGAGCGCCGCTTACCGCATATCTTTTTGCGCCGACATACGCCACCCCGCGCAAGTTGTCGTCCAGCTTGCAGATATCCAGAATGATATGCTTTTGCTCTTTGGGCTTATATACCGAGCCTGAGATTCTTACCAATTTTACCTCTCCTACATATAAATATTTCTAAATCCCTTGCCTATTACTTCCTTTATCGGTATCGTGTAAGCGAAACTGTCGGGGGCTATACGCTTTACAAGCTCCCTTGCTTTGGACTCCTGGCGCTTTCTCACTACGCAGACAACAACCTCTTTATTTTCTTTGGTGTATGTGCCTATCGCCTTAAACATCGTCGAGCCCCGCCCGAGTTCCTCATCTATTGCCTTGATGATTGCCTGCGAATCGCTTGTGACAATCTCGAACATAACGGCGTTTGAGAAAGCCCCGAAAACAAACTCCAAAGTTATCTGATACGAAGCCAGCGCCGCAACGGCGTATAAAAACGAAGGAAGGCTTCTTTCTATGCCGCAATAAACCGCTATCACAACAAGGTCAAACAGCAACAGAAGCCTGGACGCGTTGCCCAGCCTGTACTTTTTCTGAAGGATTAGCGAGATTATATCGGTGCCGCCCGCCGAGCCTTCCCCGATAAGAAGTAGGGCTATGCCTATCGCGAGAAGCGCCCCGCCCGCGAGGGCGATAAGCGTTATGTTTTCGAAGCTAACAAGCCCCAGCTTTCGGGGAAGCCCGAAAACCTCGCCGAGCGTCATATAAACGCTAATCAAAAAGACGGTTATAAGCGTTTTAACCACGAATTTTTTTGTGAAAAAGAAAAGGGAAAGCACGATGAGCGGGACATTGAGTATAAAATAAATTATGCCTAAATACAGCCTTTCGGGAGCCCAAAGCCCGATAATCTGCGAAATGCCCAGAAAGCCGCCCGCGTTAATGCCCGCGGGCGCGAGGAAGAGCTGCATCCCGCAAGCTATGCAAAGCGGTGCAAGAAGCATTATGGCAATTTCTTTGGCCAAAGACAGCCTTTTCATATAACCCCCGCTTCCTTTCATTTCACCCTATTGCCTTTTGAGGATATCGCCGCGCCCGCCACAAAGGCGAAAGCGCCGCCGTCCTCGGCGGCAAGCGTTTGTTTTACTTTATGTTGTTTGCCGTTAGGCAAAAACAGCTTTATTAAGGTTTTGGGCGCATCGGAGGTCGAGCCTCTCGCCTCGACGGCTATACCTTCCCGCCCGAATCTATTGTTAAGCGCGGCCAATATCCCTTCGGGCCTTTCGGTTACGATATAATACATATCCCCCATCCTGCCCTTATCGAGATAAACCGCCATTATCTTTTCGCAGACCACCGAGCAGACAAGGGCGTAAATTACGCTCCAGCCGTCAAAAACCAGAAGCCCGAAGGCGATTATGATTACATCCATAGCAAGAATCAAGACGGAAACTTTCGCCTCGGGGCGCCTTTTTGTGATAAGGTTTGCTATAATCTCGCTTCCTCCCGTCGAGCCGCCCGCCTCGTAAACCATGCCGAGGCTTATCCCGAACAGCACCCCCGAATATATGGCGGCAAGCAGCCTGTCGCCCGTAAACCTTAAAAACCCCGAACTTTCCATAAGCCCCATTATTACCGAAACAAGGGTCGCCGAGATTACGGTCTTTACGGCAAAGTCTTTTTTTAATTTTATTACGGCGGCGATAAGCAAGGGAATATTGAAAAGATAATACGAGATATAGCTTTTTATCATCCCCGCGTTTTCGAGGATGGCGGAAATTCCTCCGACACCACCGCTTACGAAGCCGTTGGGGATAATAAAGCTATGCAGGGCAAAAGCGCTAAGAAACGAGCCCACAGCCAACGCCAAAGCGTCGGCAGCAAGCTTTGCCGCGCTTAGTTTTCTTTTTCTCATATTTTAATCGGGGTGACAGCGTACATCCTAAAGCTTCCCCTAACCCCCTGTATTTTTAGGCTTTAGCATGTTAGTCGATTAATATAGTATGTTGGCTGGCGGAAAAATTATCGGACTGAAATCTTGGTAGAGGGCGCTTTCCCGTCCAGTATGTCTTTTATAGAATATCTGCTGTTTGCGATAAACACGGTTGTGCCCAGCTTTACGGGCTCTTTTACATATTCCAGCTTCATGCGCGCGCCGTTAGCGCCCTTGCGGCTGGCGCCGTCGCAGAAGTTCTGATAATATTCGATATGCCCGATGACCTCATCGGGAGTCGCGCCGTCGATGTTGTGCACAAGGGTGGTCTTATCCTTAACATCGGTATAAATGCCGTCTACGCTGGAGAGAATAAGCAGGTATTTAGGCTTAACCAGGCAGGCTATCTGGCTTGCCGTTTCGTCGTTGTCTATGCACTCGACGACCTTGGCGTTTTTGGTGCGCAGGGCCTGGATCTCCATCTTGCGGTTTTCTTCGTAGCTTACGGGGTCGTTGTAGTTTATTATGGGTATGGCCTTTTGGGCGGGGCACCTGAGGAGAGCCGCCTTGAGGTGCTCTCTCTTGGCGGGGTCGTTGAAGTGCTGATGCTCGACCAGAAACTGCCTCACCGAATACCTTCCGTCCACATACATTCGGTAAGAGCTCATGAGGATGCTTTGCCCCTGCGCGGCGTAGTCGGTTTTTATGTCGCTGTCGGGGCCTTCAAGCTCGCCGCCCGTGCGGTGAATGTAGTCCAGCCTTCCTATTTCGGTGGCGCCCGAAGTTACCCAGATATAGCCGGGCTTAAGCTCGCGGCTTATCCTCGCGAGGATATTGTAATCCATGTCGTTGTATTCTTTGTTGATAAGCGCCATCGAGCCGATCTTGCCCACAAGCTCTATGTCGAAAGCCATTTTTTCCTCTTTCTGATTATCATTATGCAAATAATATAACTATTATAGCCCTTATTACCCCTTCCGTCAAACATATTGCATTCGGTTGTGATTTTTGATATCATAAATTGACCGAAAATATAAAAGGTGAAAAGAAATGGAGCAATTTGAATATTTATACACCGATTTTGGCAAAAATCTGGACAAAAACCGCCCTCTTCCCGAGTATCCCCGCCCCCAGATGGAAAGGGACAGTTACTTTAACCTTAACGGCGCGTGGGAGTACGCTATACTCTCCAACTGCGAAATTTTGAGGGAGTACCAAGGCCTTATCCTGGTTCCCTTCTCTCCCGAAAGCCTGTTAAGCGGGGTAATGAGGCAGGTAACGCCTGACGATGTGCTGTATTACCGCAAAACATTCACCCTTCCCGAGGGCTTTGTAAAAGACAGGGTACTGCTGCACTTCGGCGCGGTGGATTACGAGGCCGAAATCTTTGTAAACGGCAAACCCGCGGGCAGCCACAAGGGCGGATACTTCCCCTTCTGCCTGGACATTACCGAGCTGCTTGTTGACGGCGAAAACGAGCTTACCCTCACCGTCACCGACCCCACCGACGAAGGCGTGCAGTCGAGGGGCAAGCAAAAACTAAAGAGGGGCGGGATATTCTACACCCCTCAGTCGGGCATCTGGCAGACTGTATGGATGGAAAGCGTGCCCGCGAACTATATCAAATCCCTTCGCATAACCCCCGACATAGACAATAATTGCTTAAGCGTTGCAGCCGACTGCGAAGGCGACGCCGAAGGTACGGTTTCGGCTTTCGACAACGGCAAGCTGATAGCCTCGGCAAAGCTTTCGGGCGGGCTGGCGACCCTTAAACTTAAGGACTACACCCTCTGGACGCCCGAAAACCCCAAGCTTTACGATCTTACCGTAACCGTAGGTTCGGATACCGTAAAGTCGTATTTCGGTATGCGTAAGTTCTCAACCGGCAAAGACGCCCGCGGCAAGACCCGCCTCATGCTAAACAACCGCCCATACTTCCACAACGGGCTTTTGGACCAGGGCTACTACTCGGACGGTCTGTACACCCCGCCTTCGGACGAAGCAATGATATTCGACATAATGACGGCAAAGAAAGCCGGCTTCAATATGCTCCGCAAGCACATAAAGATAGAGCCGCTAAGGTGGTATTACCACTGCGACAGGCTGGGCATGCTTGTCTGGCAGGATATGGTTAACGGCGGGGGCAAAGCCATACGCCCGCTCAGCGCCGCCGCCGGGTTTTTAAATATAACCTTAAGCGACTCTAATTACTCCCTCATGGACAGGGAGGACGAAGGCGGCAGGGAAGAATATTATGTAGATACCCGCCGCACGGTAGAAACCCTTTACAACAGCGTTTCCCTCTGCCTGTGGACACCCTTTAACGAAAGCTGGGGGCAGTTTGACGCCCTGCGCGCCTGCGACTTTGTGAGGGCGTTGGACCCTACCCGCCCCATAGACCACGCCAGCGGCTGGATAGACCAGGGCGGGGGCGACTGCTTAAGCCTGCACATTTACTTTACGCCCCTATATATACCCTATCATAGGCGCAAGGGAAGGGTTGTCGTGCTTTCCGAGTTCGGCGGCTACAGCCTTAAGGTCGACGGGCATGTTTTCAACAAGGTAAAGAGCTTCGGCTACCGCAAATACGACACCAAGGAAAAGCTAACCGCGGCATACGAAAAGCTGTATACAAAACAGCTCCTGCCCTTGATTAAAAAGGGCCTCTCCGCCGCCGTCTACACCCAGATAACCGATGTCGAGGACGAAATCAACGGGCTTCTTACCTACGACCGCAAAGTCTTAAAAATCGACGAAGCAAAACTTAAAGAAATAAACGACAAGCTTTACGGCGAGTTTGAGCGTTCGGTTAACGGGAAATAGAACTATTAAATTATCATCTCTTAAAATCACACAAAAAAAGGGCTCTCTTTACGGGAACCCTTTTTATATTACCTCAAACGCGTATCTGCCCGTCACCCTGTCCCTGTTGCGGTAGTCAAACCTCGCTATAAACCTCCCTTCGCCTTTATCGGGCAGGAAAGCAAACTCTTCATAACCGATAAGAGAGTCGGGTTTAAGTTCCTTAACAAAGCTTTTGAATTCGGCAGAGTATTCCCGTTTTAAGATCTTTGGGATTTTATTTATGGGGTTACAAAGAAGGTAATCCAGCCTAAGCGTTTCCTTAATGTGCGGCAGCCCGCCCTTATAGCTTAGCAGCGCCTTCTGAATGCCGTAGTCGGAATTGTCTTTTATGGGCAAAAGGTGTTCTGCAAGCGATAAGTAAAGGTTATAGGGGGAGCTTTCTGTCGTCGAAAGATACTCCAGAGTATAGAAAAACCTTCCGCTGTTATACAGCCTTTCGAATACCTTTTCGACCGACTTCAGCTCGGCAAGCGCGGCTTGCGAAAGGGTGGGGGTAGAGATAACCTCGTAAGGGGGCTCGGAGCCGTAAACCGCTCCCGCGAATTCTCTTATCGGGGTATATTTCAGAAACTTCAAAAACCCAAGCTGCAATTTATGCGGCTTTAGCGCGTAAACGGCGCCGAAGCCCTCTTTGAAGGAATCAAGTGTCTCATGCGGTAAGCCCGCGATCAGGTCGAGATGAAGGTGGATATTCCCGTAGCCAAGTATTTTTTGTATGTTTTTTATAAGTTTTCGGGTGTTTGCCGACCTGTTAACCGCCTTCAGGCTAAGGGGGTTAAGGCTTTGTATTCCCGCCTCAAGCTGTATAAGCCCCTTAGGCATACGGGATAAAAGCTCTAATGTGCTTTCCGTAAACAAATCCGCGCCCACCTCGAAATGAAAGCACACATCGGGGTTATCGCCGAAGGTTTCAAGAATAAAGCTTAAGATTTCGTTTGCCCGCCTCGCGTCGGCGTTAAAGGTGCGGTCGGTGAATTTTATGATTTGCGCCCCGCCGTTTACTATATTTACAAGGTCTTTTTTTACCCTGTCTGAACCGAAATACCTCACCCCTTGCGAAAGCCCCGCCATGCAATAGGAACACTTAAAGGGGCAGCCTCTGGACGCCTCATAATAAATAAGCTTGTTTCGCGAGGCTTCCAGCCTTTCGGGGGTATAGGGCGAAGGAATGCTGTCGAGGTCTTCGACGGGCTTTGCGTAAGTAACTTTGCCGCCGCCCTCGGTAATTAAGGTATAAAGAGCCTCCTCTCCCTCGCCTGTCACAATATGGTGGGCGTCAAAAGTTTCGTCGGCTTCGGGCCCGCCCGCGATAATCACGCACTCCGGGAGCAGCCTTCTTGTTTCGGCAATCAGTCTTTTTACATATATGGCATTAAAAACATAAACCGAAAGAAGGAGATAATCGGGCTCATAAGAAATTATCTCCTTTATAACTTCGTTAAAGGGCTCGTTGATGTTACGGTAGATTTCGTATACATCCTCAAAGCCTTTGCTCTTTAAGGATTGGCACAAAAACCAGCCCGCAGGCATTGTATGTATGAATTTTGAAGCTATGCCGCAATACAGTATACGCATGCGGTTATTATACTACAAAAGGGGCAGAATTCCCACGCTTTGAAGTTCGCCCGCCAAAACAGCGCCGATAGTTACCCATGTTATTTCCTCTACGAATATGACGACAACAATGCCCATTATTAAACTCACCAAAGCCCCGATGCCGGCGCTTTTCGAGTCCTTGGGGCGGTCGTCACGCCAAACCAGAAAGAGTATAAGCCCGACTATGGGGAAGAAAAATCCTAGAAGGCCCCAAAGAGGGTTTCCCGTGTCGCGGGCGGCCTTTTCGCCGCTCACTTTATATCCGCAATGCCTGCAATAAAGATCTTCGTCGTTAATAAGCGTTCCGCAATTGGTACAATATTTCATAAGTCCTCAGTTGCCTCCTGCAATCATCGCTAAAATTACAAAAAACGCTATATACAGCGACAGGGAAACAAAACCGGCAATGACGCTTATCAGCGCCCCCTGCCCCGCCTTTCTGGCGTTTTTGGGCTGATCGTTTCTCCATGTAAGGTACAGGATTAACCCCACAAGCGGTATAAAAAACCCCAATATGCCCCATCCCACGCTGCCCGTATCGTTGGGATTTTCGTATTGCCCGATGGTGCGCCCGCACCTTTGGCAATACCGGGCATCGGGTCGGGTTTGGTATCCGCAATTTGGGCAATATCTCTTCTTTTCCCCTTTTGGATTATGTATATTTCCCTTATTCCGACATTATTATATTACATACCCCGACAAAAGTAAATAGGAATCCAAAAGCCTCTCTTTTGAACGCGAAAACGCCAATTTTCGTCTTGAAAACTAAAATTATTTGTGCTACAATATGGCAAATAAAAATATCAGGAGGGATGTCAATGCAAAACAAAATCACAACCCCGTCCCCGCTTCTAAACAGCGACGGCTCTCTTAACCAGAAAGGTTACGCAACCAGCCTTATTCTCGATTACAATCGTAATGATATAAAAGCCTCCAAATTCAGGATAAAGGAATGGGATTACTACTACATCGGCAACAAGGATTACGCCGTTGCCCTCACGGTAGCCGACAACTCCTACCTCGGGCTTTTAAGCGCCAGCCTTCTCGACTTCAACAGGCCCTGGCAAAAGACAACTTCTATTATACTTCCCTTCACGATGGGCAAGCTTAAGCTTCCCTCGACTTCGAAGATAGGCGACATAGTCTACAAGAGCAACAAGGCTGTCTTTACCTTCAGTAACGACGGCATAAACAGGCATCTGTATGTAAAGATGCCCAACTTCGACGACAACCGCTCCCTCGAAGTCGACATCACCTTGTCCGACGCCCCCGAGGAATCGATGGTAATCGCAACTCCCTTTAAGGAAGACCCCAAGGCCTTCTACTATAACCAAAAAATTAACTGCATGAGGGCGACGGGATGGGCGCGCTTTGCCGACAAAGAATACCGCTTCAACCGCGAAAACAACTCTTTGGGCACCCTCGACTGGGGCAGAGGCGTTTGGACTTATAAGAACACCTGGTATTGGGGCTCGCTCTCGACCGTGCTGGATGGCGAAACATTCGGCTTTAACATCGGCTACGGCTTCGGCGACACTTCCGCAGCGTCCGAAAATATGCTGTTCTACAAGGGCAAAGCCCACAAGCTTAGCCAGGTTACCTTCAACATTCCCGTAAAGGACGGCAACGACGACTTTATGTCCGACTGGACATTCACCTCCGACGACGGCAGGTTTGAAATGAGCTTCAAACCCATAATAGACCGCTTCGCCGACACCAACCTGGGCTTTTTGCGCTCCTGCCAGCATCAGGTATTCGGGCTGTTCTCGGGCAAGGCCGTCTTAGACGACGGTACGGTGATAACCTTAGACAACGAACTCGGCTTCGCCGAAAAGGTATTCAATAAATGGTAATAAAAAGGGGCCGTAAAAGCCCCTTTTTAATTGCGATACGCATACAGGAAGAGCGCCACCAAGGCGCTCTTTTTTCTGTCTCATTTAATCTGCCAGCCTCCTGCACACCAACAGTGAGTATTCAGTTGGGTTTTCTAGGGGCAGCCCTTCTATCAGGAGGGCTTGGGAATAGAGGATTTGCGCGTAATCCTTTACCGCGTCCTTGTCAGAATCGAAAAGGGAAGCGATTTTGGCGTAAACGGGATGCGAGGCGTTTATCTCGAGTATCTTTTCGGCGGAAATGCCCTTTGCTCCCGGCAGGTTATTAAATACCTTTTCCATGCCGATGGAGAGCTCGCCTTCGGCGGTAAGGCAGACGGGGTGCGTCTTCAGATGGCTGCTAAGCCTTGCTTCCTTAATCTTGTCGCCCAGAGATTCTTTAATAAACTTAAGGATTTCTTTATCTTTATCCGAGGCTTCGCTCTTTTGGGCGTTATCCAGCCCCAGATCTCCCGCCGAAACCGAGCGGAACTCTTTTTTGTCGTACTCGCCCAGCACTTTAATTGCGAACTCGTCGACTTCGTCGGTCAGGCAAAGGATATCGTAGCCTGCTTCCTTAACTTTTTCGGCCTGGGGCATAACCTTTATGGCGTCCGCAGACTTGCCGACGGCGTAGTAGATATACTTCTGCCCTTCCTTCATATCGGCGACATATTCCTTAAAGGTTACCATCTTTTCCTTGTTAACCGAGTGGAAGATAACCAGATCCTTTAGGTTTTCTTTATTGGCGCCCCAGTTTTCGTAAAGGCCGTACTTAATCTGCAGCCCGAACTCCTTGAAGAATTTTTCGTAATTCCCGCGGTCGTTCTCCAGCATATCGGCAAGCTCGGCCCTTATCTTTTTCTCTATGTTGGAGGCGATAAGCTTAAGCCTTCTGTCGTGCTGCACGGTTTCCCTCGAGATGTTTAAGGAAAGTTCGCTGTCGACAAGTCCCTTGACAAAGCCGAAATAATCGGGCAGGAGGTCGGCGCATTTCTCCATGATAAGTATCCCGTCCGAGTACAAACGGAGCCCCTTTTCGTAATTTTTGGAATAATAATCATACGGCGCCCTGGCGGGGATGTACAGAAGAGCCTTGTATTCGAGGCTTCCTTCGGCGGCGATGTGGGTGGCCTTTAAGGGATCCTGGTAATCGTAGAAGGTGTTTTTGTAGAACTCGTTGTATTCCTCGGCTGTGATATCCGCTTTTCTTTTTCTCCAGATAGGCGTTAGCGAATTGAGGGTTTCAAGCTCCTTATACTTTTCGGTCTTTTTGTCGTCGCCTTCGGCAGGGCGCGTCCTTTCGACCTCCATCTTTATGGGGTAGCGGATGTAGTCCGAATACTTCTTTACAAGCTGCCGGATTCTGTATTCCTGCAGGAATTCGCTGTAGTTTTCGTCCTCGGTGTCCTTTTTGAGATACATTGTTATCTCGGTGCCGTGGCTGTCCTTTTCGGCCTTTTTGATGTCATACCCCGCCGCCCCCGAGGATTCCCACAGGTAGGCCTCGTCGCTGCCGTATGCGCGGCTTAAGACTTCCACCCTGTCGCTAACCATAAAGGAAGAATAAAAACCTACGCCGAATTGCCCTATTATGTTAATTTCCTCTTTGTCCTCTACGGCTTTTTTGAAATCCAGAGAGCCGCTTCTTGCTATAACGCCGAGGTTTTCGTCCAACTCCTTCTCGGTCATGCCGATGCCGTTGTCGCTTATTTTGATGGTGCGGGCATTTTCGTCCACCTCTATACGGATGCCGAAATCCTCTTTGGAAAAGCCCAGGTTTTCTTTAAGGCTTTTGTAATAAAGCTTATCTATGGCATCGCTTGCGTTAGACAACAATTCCCTTAAGAAAATCTCCTTGTGCGTATAAATAGAGTTGATCATCAAATCGAGAACCCTCTGGGATTCTGTCTTAAACTTTCTCACAGATACCACCTCACTGATAGTTTTTCTGGCACTCTTTACCTGCGAGTGCCAAAACATATTGTAGTATAAGGCAAAGCTTTTTGCAAGAACTTTTGCGATTTTTATAAATTATTGTTATGCCCGAAAAAATTATGCCCGCATTTATGGCAACAAATTTGATTTATGGGGTTTAGGGTGTTACAATTTTATCGGGGAGTTTTTTATTTTTTTTGGATATCCGGCTAAATCAGGTTTTAATCTGTGATGTACTCTCTTTGGGGGAGCTACATATAATCTTATATAACCGTTTTACGGTAAACAGGAAAAGAGGAGGAAAAACAATGGAAGAGTATATCACTTTGGTAAGCGTGCCGACGATCACAGTGCTTGTGTATTGGATTATCAATCTTATTAAATACGCCTTCGACGGCAACGAAAAGCTTAAGCGCTTCATACCACTTATGGCGGCGGGGCTGGGGCTGGTCTTAGGCGTCGTCGCTTTTTACGCCGCGCCCGAGATGGGTGTCGGCAAAAACCCCTTTGTCGCCGCTATCGTGGGCATGGCAAGCGGGCTGGCCGCCACGGGGGCAAACCAGGTAATCAAACAGTTATCCAAAAAGGATTGCGAAGAACTGCTTAAGGAAGACAAAAAAGAAGAGGGCACCGGCGATAAGGACAAAAAGGATAACTGAAGATTTAGTTTTAACTTACCGAAAAGAGCGCCTCCGGGCGTTCTTACATAGAGGTTTAACGGGCCGCTCTAAGGTTTTTTATTGAGGTTTGAACTTAGCCAAATATTTTGATATAATAAAGGTATTCTAAACTCGGAGCTAAATTATGAGCGTTTGGATAGCGTTTTTGCTAACCGCCGCGGCGGGGCTTTCGACGGGTATCGGCGGGGCGATTTCGCTTTTTACAAAGAGTACAAACAAAAAATTCCTTGCCGTAAGCTTGGGGTTTTCGGCGGGCGTCATGATTTATGTTTCGATGGTAGAGCTCTTCGCGAGCGCCCAGCAGTACCTTACCGCCGAATACGGCGGCAAGATGGGCCTATTATACGCCATTTTGTCCTTCTTCGGCGGCATACTCCTTATTGCGGTAATAGATAAGGCGATACCCGAAAAGGATAACCCCCACGAATGCGTGGGGCTGGACGGCGAGGCGCTTGACGAGTGCCGCAGGAAAAACAACCTTATGCGCTCGGGAGTTTTAACCGCCCTCGCTATCGCCATCCATAACTTCCCCGAAGGGCTGGCAACCTTCGTTTCCGCCCTGCAGGCCTACGAGGTAGCCATACCCATAGTTGTCGCTATCGCCATACACAACATACCCGAGGGAATATCGGTCGCCGTGCCCATCTACCACGCCACAAAGAGCAAGGCTAAAGCGTTCTGGCTTTCCCTGCTTTCGGGTATGGCCGAGCTTTTGGGCGCGGTTATAGGCTACCTTATCCTTATGCCGTTTATGAGCAACGCCGTTTACGGCATAGTGTTCGGCATAATCGCGGGGATAATGGTCTATATCTCGCTCGACGAGCTTCTTCCCTCCGCCGGAAAATACGGCGAGCACCACCTGGGTATCTACGGCCTTGTCGCCGGCATGGCGCTAATGGCGTTCAGTTTGTGGCTGTTTGTGTAAATCCTCTCCCTAAAAATAAAAGCCGCCCGATTTTGAGGGCAGCCTCTTTGTTGTTTTGCCAAAAGCTATTTGTTCTTTTCTTTGGAGCGTTTGTCGTTTATTATGTCCGGAATTTTATAAATAACCTAATATTTACATAAAGGATTAAAAGGGCTTTTGCGGGTTAATGTTGCCATTTAAAAAGGGTTGTGTTATAATTTTGTCTATAATCGGCATAAAAACGGAGGCTCTTATGGTAAGACATATCGTACTTTTCAAGCTTAAGGACAAATCGGAAGAAAACATAAACAAGACCGCGGAAGTCCTGCTTTCGATGAAAGGCAAAGTGCCGCAGATAAGAGGCATCGAGGTCGGGCGCGACTTTTTGCATTCGGAACGCTCCTACGACATCGGGCTTACGGTAACCCTCGATGACGCCAAGGCTCTGGACGACTATCAGAACGACCCCTACCACTGCGAGGTCGTAAAGAAGCACATGCACGCCGTTCGCGAATCGAGCGTAGCGATAGATTATTACATAGATTAAGAGGAAGGTATGGACAAATATCCTCTGGAAATAAAGGGATATAAGGTAGAACTGCCCATTCTGCCCATAGACAACGGCATAAAGATATGCTTTTTTAACCTGCACGGCGCGCAGGAGCTTACCGAGCATTGCGCAAAACACATCGCCGAACTGGTAAAGGGCTGCGACATTGTGATAACAGCCGAGAGCAAGGGGCTTCAGCTTGCTCATTGCGTGGCAAGAAACCTGGGGCAAAAGTTCTACGCCGTGGCAAGAAAGAGCCTTAAGCTCTATATGCAGGACGGCATATCGGTTACGGTAAAATCGATAACCACAAAGAATGTGCAGACGCTGTACCTGTCGGCCCACGACGCCGGGCTTCTTAAGGGCAAAAAGGTTGCCGTTGTAGACGATGTAATCTCGACGGGCGGAAGCCTCCTGGGGCTGGAGGCCCTTATCGCCAAAGCGGGCGGAGAGGTTTTTGCCAAGGCGTTCGTGCTTGCCGAAGGCGACGCCGCCAAGCGTGAGGATGTAAAATTCCTCGCTACCATACCCCTGTTATAAACGACGGTTTGCCGCTAAGGAGGCGGCTTGTATATGGCAATTAGCGTATGCGCGCTGGGAAGCGGCAGCAAAGGGAATGCTATCCTTGTTTCCGGCGGCGGCCACAAAATATTAATAGACTGCGGGTTCGGGATACGCGATCTTTCCGCCAGGCTGATGTCGCAGGGGGTATCCCTTGCCGAGCTTGACGGCGTGCTTGTCACCCACGAGCATACAGACCATATCCGTGCTATAAAATCTGTCGGTGATGTGCACGGGGTGCCAATTTATCTGCACGAAAGGACATGCCGCGCCATTGGCCCGGCGGTCCCCGAAAACGCCTTCGTCTTTTCTACCCTAAACGGGTTCAGGCTGGGTGGCTTCGAGATTCGGCCCTTCCCCACTTCGCACGACGCCATCTACCCGCTGGGTTACGCCATTAGCGATGGCGAATCGAAGTTTGTTTACGCAACAGATATGGGTTATGTCACCCGGGAGGTGTTTGCCGCAGCCAAAGGCGCCGACATTGTCATGATAGAATCCAACTACGACAAAGAGATGCTTATAAACGGCTCTTACCCCTATTTCCTCAAGAAACGGATCCTTTCCGACCATGGGCACCTATGCAACACGGTGTGCGCCGAAGCGGTAAGGCAAATAGCGGATTGGGGCACCAAAAACTTCATTCTGGGGCACATAAGCCAGGAAAATAACAAAAAAGAAATAGTTTACCGCACCACTCTCGAAGTTCTGGAGAAAGAGGGCGGAAAGCTCAGCAAGGACTTCGAGATATATATCGCCGAGCAGGATTTCCCCTGCGAAACCGTATTATGTCGAACGGCAGGTTAGGTCTCGATACCGCGCCTAAGGTCTACCTTATGGCGGCACTAGCCGGAGCGATACTTTCGCTCGCGGTCTCTTTCGTTAACGGCGACGCCTATATATTTTTGGGCTATGCCATCCCCCAGCTTTGCTATCTTGCCGCAATTTTCATATATCTGCGCAAAAAAGATATCCCCCCGGGCGTGGCTATTCCCTTCAAAAAACCCGTTAAACCCGCCGCCCTTCTTGTCGCGCCGCTGGTCGCCGTGGGGCTTTTCGGGCAAAACCTTATACTTGCTGTCAGCTTCCAATGGCTTGTAAAAGCAATCGGGATAGATTACAGCATTGTGCTTCCCGATTTTTCGTCGCCGCTAAGTTATATACTGGGGCTTCTTATAATGTGTATCCTGCCCGCCGTCGGCGAAGAGTTGCTGTTCCGCGGGGTGGCGCTACGCTCGATTTCGGAAAAAGGCGCCGTAACGGCCGTCTTTCTTTCGGCGGCGCTGTTTAGCCTCTCGCACGGCAACCTCTTCCAGCTCGTGCATCAGTTCCTGCTGGGCGCCGCTCTTGCATATTTAACGTTGCAAACGGGCAACATTATTTATGCGATGGAAATCCATTTCGTAAATAACCTTCTGGCAATAACGCTGCCTCTCATAATGCCCGCGTATAACTCCCTCGCCGTTCCGGGCCCTCAAAACGCTTTTATTATGCTTGGGATTTGCGTAGCGGGCGTCGCGCTATTATACCCTTCGATGAAGCTGCTCATTAAAGCCTCGGGCGGTAAGGAATACAGCATCTGCAAATTCTTACATTCTGATAAACCCTCCCCCGAAGCCAAATATACGGAGGGTGAACCCCCCGCTTGCGCTCCCTCTTGCGCTTCTGATGCCGTAAAAAAGGCGTGGCTTATAGGTCTGTTCGTGTTCTTGGGGGCACAGATACTCCTAAACACTCTTATAAATGCCATCCCCTCTCTAAGGGCGGCCATGCCCTAGACGAATAAGGAGAAATTATGACCAAAACCTTCAAGCTTGGCGGAATCTTTCTGATAACCGTCGTAAACCTGCAAATCGTAAGAATGATTTTTTACTTCATCCCCCTTTCGGACAACCTGACGGGCTGGCTGTTCAGCCTTATCTTCCAGGGGCTGGCCATGGGGCTTATTCCCTTCCTTCTTTACAAAGCGTGGGTGGGCAACGGGAAGGATTATCTTAAAGACTTCAAGCTCTCGCAAAAGATTAATCCCCTGTCCTACCTTCTTGCCGTGGGCATAGGGTTTTTGGTCTTTTATATAAACATCGGCGCCTCCACCGTGTGGTATATTCTTCTAAGGTCGTTAGGCTTTACCTACCCCTCCAATGTGGGCACGATTTACAGCTCGCCCGAGGTGCTTATCTTCGAGCTTCTGGCTACCGCCGTACTGCCCGCCATCTTTGAGGAACTTATAGACAGAGGCCTGCTGCTTGCCGTTCTGGAGAACGAAAAAAACGACAAAAAGGTCGTGCTGATAATAGGCATAATGTTCGGGTTTTTGCACCAGAACATCGCCCAGTTTGGCCCGGCCGTATTCGGCGGAATAGTAATGGCGTATATGGCGGTTAAGTGCCGCAATATAGTGCCCGGCATGATCGTGCACTTTATGAACAACGCCATCCTCACCATTCTTAATTACAGCACTCAGGTTAACAACGGGCTGGGCAGGCTTTACGAAGCCTTCCAGCGCTTTTATTCCTCCAACTTCCTTCTCACCTTCGCGACATGGGCGGCTGCTATATGGCTTATAATCGTTGCGCTAAGGGCCTTCGATGTTATGAACCGCAAGTACCGCCAAAAGTCCGACCCCCTATACGAGGCCGAAAAACCGCCCCGCCCCGTTTATACGGGCGAGCATGCAACTCCGCCTTTCCGCGAAAACACAGCGGGCAGGGCGGCGTTCCAGGACGATTATTTCTTTAAGATTTACGGCGCCCCGCGCGGGGCAAAGCCCGCCGAGGCCACGTCTCCCAGCCCCTTTAAGGATACCTATACCGCCGCCAAAAAGGCCGCCGCAGTCAAGTGGTGGGAGTACGGGTTGCTGTATTGCAGCATCCTGAGCGCCGCCGTTGTTACCCTGTTTACCTTCATCTGGGGGCTTTTGCGGTGATAAAATTAAACATTGTCGCCGTGGGCAAACTTAAGGAAAAGTACTGGCGGGAGGCGGTTGAGGAATACGCTAAGCGCCTCCAAAAATATGCCTCTTTTACTGTAACCGAGGTTGAAGACCTCCCCGACGACGGGCGCCAGCCTGACGAGGAAGGGAAGAAAATTCTCAAGAAAATAAAGGGCTTTACAGTCCTTCTGGACATAGAGGGAAAAGCCCTTTCCAGCGAAGAAATCGCTTCGCTTATAGCCGATAAATCGGTTGGCGGGGTATCCGAGTTCACCTTTGTAATAGGCGGCTCGAGAGGGGTTAGCGCCGAGGTAAAAAGCAAAGCCGACATTGCGATTTCCTTCGGAAAGGTTACATATCCCCACCAGCTTATGCGGGTGATGCTCGCCGAGCAGTTATATAGGGCATTGACAATTATTAACGGGGCTGGATATCACAAATAACCCTTTAGCTAAATATACTGGAGTATGTTAAGCTACGGGGATTATCTGGAGAAGTGCCGCGGCTGCGGGGCTTTTGTAAAAACGGTTGGCTATACCGTCTGCGGGCGGGAGATAAAGATGCTCACCAAAGGGGTGGGCGAGGCGAAGGCGCTTATAGTCGGCGGGGTGCACGCCCGTGAGCATATAACGACGGATTTGCTGTTCGCGCTTGCCGCCGAATATGACGGAAAATACGCCGTAGACATCATTCCCGCCTTGAACATAGACGGCATACTGCTGGCGAAGTTCGGGATAAACAGTATCCCGCTTAAACTAAGCGAAAGAAAGCTTCTCATAATGGCAAATAACGGAAGCTACGACTTTTCGCAATGGAAGGCCAATATACGGGGCGTGGACATAAACAACAACTTCGATGCGGGCTGGGGCGAAGGCGCGGGCAATGTATTTTCGCCCGCTCCCGCGGGATATGTTGGCAGCGCCCCTCACAGCGAGCCCGAAACGAGGGCGGCGGTAACGCTTATGGACAGCCTTAAGTATTCGCTGGTAATTGCCTACCACAGCAAGGGCGAGGAGATATATTGGGGCTTCAGGGACAAAAACCCGCACAAAGAGGAGGCGCGCAGGATATCGGAAGCGCTCGGGTATCCCCTTAAGGAAACGCCCGAATCGGCTGGAGGGCTTAAGGATTACTGGATACAAAAGACCGGTAGGCTGGGGCTTACGATAGAGGTCGGGGAGGATAGATTCCCCCACCCCTACCCCGAAAACGAGCTTCCCGCACTTATAGAAAAGCACAAAGGAATATTAAAATTATTCGGAGAAACCGCAGAGGAACTATGCGAGAAAAATTCATGAGAATGGCTATAAAAGAAGCGATGAGGGCGGCGGAAGAGGACGAAGTTCCCGTGGGCGCCGTTGTCGTGATGAACGGCAAAGTTCTTTGCCGCGCCCACAACAGGAAGGAGGCCAGAAACAACGCCGTCTTCCATGCCGAGATAGAAGCGATAACAAAAGCCGCAAAAAAGCTTAACAACTGGTATCTTGACGAGTGCGAACTGTATGTCACGCTCGAGCCCTGCGCGATGTGCGCGGGAGCTGTAATAAACAGCCGCATAAAAAAGGTATATTTCGGCGCTTATGACCCAAGGTTCGGCTGCTGCGGTTCGCTGTATAACCTTGTCGCGGATAAGCGCTTCAACCACACCGCCGAGGTCGAGGGCGGCATTCTCGCGGAGGAGTGCGGCGCAATTCTTACCGAATACTTCAGGAAAAAACGCAAAGAAAAGCAATCGGAGGCCAAATAAATGCTGATTATAGTTGGGCTCGGCAACCCCTCCGCCGAGTACGAAAACACCTTTCATAACATGGGCTTTATGGCGGTGGACAAACTTGCCCAAAAGCTTAACAAAAAGATAAAAAAGGCCGAATGTTTTGCCCTCACCGCCGCCTTTTCGGCCGGTGGCGAAAAGATAGTGCTTGCCAAGCCCATGACATATATGAACCTCTCTGGCGACGCCGTAAAAAGCCTTGCCGCAAAATATAAGGCGACTTCGGACGAAATAATAATTATTTATGACGATTTCGATATACCCCGCTTTACCCTTAGGGCGAGAAGCGAGGGAAGCGGCGGCTCGCACAAAGGTATGAAGCACATAATAGAAAAGCTGGGCACACAAGCCATAAAGAGGGTTCGCATAGGCATCGGCAAGGAGGACCGGGAAGCCAAGGATTATGTCCTTAGTAAAATAAAGAAAGAGGACGAGGCGGCGTTTGGCAAAACCTTCGACGCGCTCGCCGAGTTCCTTTCGGAGTACATAAAAACCCGTGATTTCGACGCCTTTATAAGGGACTGCGCGCTTTACGCAAAGAGCGCCGATTAGTGTATAATATCTTTGAAAAACATATCGGAGAAATATAAAAATGCCTTCAAATGTCGTTCATTGTTATTTCGCGCAAAGAGTTTACGAAAGCCTTCCCATCGAGTTAAAAGAGATAGCCGATAAAGATAAGCAGGCTTTTCTCGTCGGGGCGCAGGGGCCCGACCTGCTGTTTTACATGAGGTTCGAAAAGCCGCCGCTTAACAGATTGGGCGAGCTTATCCATAACTCTTTTAACACGGCGGAGCTTATGGGAAAATCCGCCCGATACGCCAAAACAGAGTCTCCCGAAACTATCCTTCCCTTCCTCTTCGGGCAGCTTTGCCACTACGCTTTAGATTCCGAGCTTCACAGCTACATCTATTTCAGGGAGCTTGACCTTCCCGCCCACTATCCCAAATCCGCCCACAAGTATATCCATGTGATATACGAAAGCGGCTTGGACTATATCTGCGTCCGCGACTATATAAAGGGTAAGGTACGGGGGTATAAATCGTATAAAAACCTTAACATTTCCGACGCCTCCCGCCTGAAAGTCGGGAAGTATTATTCGGAGGTTGTAGCCCCCGGGTTCGGCATGGATCTTCCCGCCGAAACCGCCGCAAAATCCCTGAAGCTTATGCGGCTCTATCTTCGCATAACCGACGACACGACAGGCATAAGATACGCCCTCATCAGGGGGATAGAATGCCTTTGCCGCGCCCCCAGAACGGTTTCGGCGTTTATACGCCCCCGAAAGGAAAGGGCGGAAGAGGACTGGCTGAACAAAAACCGCTCCCCCTATCCCAAGTACCGCAACAAAAGGGAGCCTACCGTAACGCTTACCGTAGAAGAGATGGCAGCCGAGGCGCACAAGAAAGCCCTTGCACTTATATCCAACTTTTACGCCTGCGTAAAGGGAGAGGCGGATATAGACGAAAGCCTCTACCCCACCAACTACGCCGGCGACATCAAAGAATAGTTTTATGCCGGCAAAAAGGTTGTTTATAGCGATAAATTTTTCGGATAACGAAAAAGATATTATCGCGAACTGCATAGAAAGCATAAAGGGCTTCGGGGTAAGGGGCAATTTCACACGGGTTAATAACCTTCACCTTACATTGGTATTTATAGGCGAGACCGAAAGGGAAAACGATATTATAGAGGCCATGGACGCCATATCCGCCCGCCCCTTCGAGCTTTCGTTTGACGCTTTGGGGAAATTCGCGCACAGCAGAGGGGATATATATTGGCTGGGGGTAAAGAAATGCCCCGAGCTTTTTGCCTTGCAAGCTTCTCTTTCCAAAGCCCTCTCCGATAAAGGTTTCCGGCTTGAGGATCGCCCGTATAAGCCGCACATCACGCTTGCGAGGGAAGTAATCGCAAAAAACCCCCGCATCGTGCCGCCCAAACTAACCGTCAAGGTAAACAGCTTCGAGCTTATGGAGTCGGTACGAAAAGACGGGATTCTGGAATATATCCCAGTCTATTCCAAGAAATTATAATTGTTTATCCTTTTTGCCATACTATCAAAAAGGATATTATGGCAAAACAAGGAATGCGCCGCTACAAACCCGGCGACGGAATGGACAGCAACAAAAAGTACGGCAAAAACGAGGCTCCCCCTGTGCCCGAGATTCAGGGCAAGGCCCGCGAAAGCAAAGAAAAAATCGTTAAGGCCGAAGGCAAAAACGGTTAACTATCGAAATCTCATACAGTTTCGCGCTAAGGTTAAGGCCTGCCTTAACCTTTTTTTGTGTGCCGGCTTTACAGGGGATTGGTTTTACATTAGAATAAGGATATGGTTGCAAACAGGTTGCTGAAGACAACAGCGGGCATACAGAAAAGATTCGAAGAACTCGAGAGGCTTATTGCCGCCCCCGAGATAATCGCCGACAACAACCTTTACAGAAGGCTTGTCCTTGAGCGGGCGTCTTTGGAAGAAGCCGCCCTTTGCCGCAAGGAGTTGGAGCAAGCTGTGTATGAGCTGGAAACTCTTAAAATCCCAAGCACAAATGACGCCGAATTAAAAAACCTGATAAACGCCGAGATTAAGAGGCTGGAAGCGACAATAGGCGAACTGTCCCAAAACCTCAAAGGGCTGGTTGCCGAAATGATAAAGGCCGAGGGAAGCGTCACCTTAGAGATACGGGGCGAAGGCGAGGCCGCGGCTTTGTTTGCGGCAAGGCTTTTGGGATTCTACCGCGCTTTGGCGGATTGCCGTGGCTATATTATCGGGGAGCAAAGGCTGTTTGCCGAGAGCTCCGAGGGCGCAAAAGGCGGGGCAATCACTTTGTCGGGCGCGGGGGCGTACGAGGCTCTTAAATACGAAAACGGCATACATAAGGCTGTGGGAATAAACGCAGGGGCGACAGTTATAGCTCTAAAAAGCGAGCCCCGGAAATCGGTTGAAATAAGCGATAAAGACTTAAGGATAGATTTATTCCATTCGGGAGGCGCTGGCGGACAGAATGTAAACAAGGTAGAAACCGCCGTACGCATAACCCATCTGCCCACAGGGGTTGTTGTAACCTGCCAGGACGAGCGCTCGCAGCTAAAAAACAAGGAGCGCGCGCTTGAAACCCTGCGCGAAAGGCTGGAGGAGCTTAACAAAAAGCAAAGCGAGGTTTCTTACGCAAAGCGAAAAAAGGAGGCGCTCTCGGCGGCAAAAAAGGCGGGTAGGATAAGAATTTATGATTTTTCATGCGGCATAATTACGGACAGCCGCTCGGGTATTTCAATAACGGTTGAGGATGCCGAAAGGGGCGGGATAGCCGATTTGTGCGGGCATTTGCCCCTAACCGATAATTAATCTCTTTAAAAAATTTATCCTCGCAAATAAAAAGGCGCCCCTCAATACACGAAGCGCCTTTAAAACAAAGGGGTGATTTAAATTTTCTCTATTACGCTTTGCAAGGTGTCGGCGGCGTTGCCGAGATAGAGGTGTACGCCCTCTTTGCGGGTATAAATGGGGTTATCTACCCCGGCGTAACCCGGTTTTGTATCATAGTTGAATATAAATATCTCCTTGCACTTATCGACATTAAGGATAGGCATACCGTAAATGGGGGTGCCTTCGGCTTCCCTCGCTGCGGGATTAAGCACATCGTTGGCGCCCACCACTATTGTTGCGTCCGCGGCCGCGAATTCGCCGTTTATTTCTGCCATCTCGTAAAGGTCCTCATAGTCGACATTGGCTTCGCACAACAGGACATTCATATGCCCGGGCATTCTGCCCGCAACGGGATGGATGGCGTATTTAACCTTGGCGCCGTTTTCGACGAGCTTGTCCGCAAGCTTCTTTACAAGGTGCTGGGCCTGGGCTATCGCCATGCCGTAGCCGGGGACAATTATGATGTTTTTAGCCTTTCTTAAAATCTCCGTGGGGTCGGCCTTCTGCTCTTTGGCGGGAGCCTCGGGTATGGGCGCCGCTGCGTCGAGCGCGACCAAAACCGATTGCAGAGTATCCGCGGCGTTGCCCATGAAGAGGTGGACGCCGTCCTTGCGGCTGTAAATGGGGTTGTCTACCCCGGCGTAGCCGGGCTTCTTGTCGTAGTTGAATATGAATATCTCTTTGCACTTGTCGACATTCAATATCGGCATGCCGTAAATGGGGGTGCCCTCGGCTTCCCTCGCCGCGGGGTTAAGCACATCGTTCGCTCCAACCACTATTGTTGCGTCCGCGGCCGCGAATTCGCCGTTTATGTCGTCCATTTCGTAAAGGTCCTCGTAGTCGACATTTGCTTCGCACAGAAGGACATTCATGTGCCCGGGCATCCTGCCCGCAACGGGATGGATGGCGTACTTTACTCTGGCGCCGTTTTCTACGAGCTTGTCCGCAAGCTTCTTTACAAGGTGCTGGGCCTGCGCTATCGCCATGCCGTATCCGGGAACGATAATAACATTCTTCGCGCTCTTAAGGATCGAAACGGGGTTTGCCTTAACGGGGGCGTCAGCCACGGGTGCTTCTTCTGCCGACTTCACGGAGCCTTCGCCGTTTAGCTCTGCCAAAAACGCCTGGAGGGTTTCGGCGGCGTTGCCGAGGTAGAGGTGGACGCCGTCCTTGCGGCTGTAAATGGGGTTATCTACGCCCGCGTATCCCGGCTTTTTGTCGTAGTTGAATATGAATATCTCTTTGCACTTGTCGACATTAAGGATGGGCATGCCGTAGATGGGGGTGCCCTCGGCTTCCCTCGCCGCGGGGTTAAGCACATCGTTCGCACCCACCACTATTGTCGCGTCGGCGGCAGCGAATTCGCCGTTTATGTCGTCCATTTCGTAAAGGTCTTCGTAGTCGACATTTGCCTCGCACAAGAGAACATTCATGTGCCCGGGCATCCTGCCCGCAACGGGATGGATTGCGTATTTTACCTTTACGCCGCTTTCAATAAGTTTATCGGCCAGCTTCTTTACAAGATGCTGCGCCTGCGCTATCGCCATACCGTATCCGGGAACGATAATAACATTTTTGGCTCCCGAAAGTATCTCGGAAGGGCTCCTTTCTGCGGGTTTTTGGTTTTCCGGCTCTTCTTTAGCCTGAGCTTCTGCCGCTTCTCCCGCTTCCTTTTTGGGCTGGCGCCTGGCCTTGGTGTTGGTACCGAGCAGGATATCGAGAAGGCTTCTGTTTATCGCGCGGCACATAATCTGTGTGAGCAATAATCCGCTCGCGCCCACGATGCCGCCTACGGCAACCAACAGAAGGTTGTTTATGGCAAGGCCCGCGATGGCGCCCGCCACGCCGCTTAAGCTGTTAAGAAGGGATATCGTTATGGGCATGTCGGCGCCGCCAACCCTTATGCTGAATATGACGCCGAACGCGCCCGAAACAACCAGGTTGGTTACGACAAACACCCACATTATGTCTTTGGAAACGGAATATATCGAAGATAAGACTATAAGGACAAGCACTGCCGCCAGCAAGCCTATGGTATATATGGGGTGCCTCTTAAGCACGATGGGCTTTTGGGGAAGAATCCTGTGGAGCTTGCCCGCGGCGACAAGGCTTCCCGTGAGGGTAACCATACCCACTGTGATTGCAAGGGCGGAGGTCGCCAGAGAGAAGGCGTTTATATCAGCGCCGATACCCATAAGAGAAAAGCACCCGACTATGGCGCTTGCCGCGCCGCCCAGGCCGTTGAGGAGGGCTACCATCTGGGGCATTTGTATCATCTTCACGCGGGAACTGAACACAAGTCCCGCAACAAGGCCTATCGCCATGGCGATATAAAGTACGGGGACGGTTATTATTTTGGCATAGAAAAGGGTGACGATTATCCCGCCAAGCATCGCGAGGGCGGAAATTCTGTTGCCCAATGAAGAGAGCTTTACCTTGCTCATGAGGTAAATTCCCGCAAGCACCATAAGGACGAGGACGGAACTTAATACATAATAAAGGATATCATTCATTGCCGTCCGCTCCTTCCTTCTTCTTTTTAACAATCATATTGAGCATTTTGTCGGTGACATAAAAGCCGCCGCCGACATTAATCATGGCAAGGATAATGGCGAGGCTTCCGAAAACGTAGCCCACGATTTTAATCCCGGAACTTACGGCGACGGCGGTAGCGACAAGGGCGCCGAGAATTGTTACGCCGCTTAATGCGTTCATACCCGACATCAGAGGGGTGTGCAGCAGGCTAGGCACATTGTTAATGAGGAAATACCCTACCACCGTGCATACGACAAATACGCCCAGCAGTATAATTTGTGTTGTAGTCATAGCTGTATCCCTTTTAAGTTTATTTTTATAGCCCGCGCCCCAAAAGGGGCGCGTCTGTTGGCAAAACTATTTAATTTATGTATTATCAGAGCCCCATGGCTTCTCTGGCGCCTTCGTGGACGAGTTCGCCGTCCTTGCAGACAAGGATGCCCTTTACGATTTCGTCGGAGAGGTCGAGCTTTATGGTGCCGTCCTTGCTGAGGTACTTGAACAGGTTATAAATGTTGTGCGAGAACATCCAGGTCGAGCTTGTGGGAAGCATACCGGGTATGTTCTTGATGCCCTGCAGCACAACGCCGTGCCTGGTTTCGATGGTGCCCGCGGGAGTAATCTCGCAGTTGCCGCCCTGGTCGATGGAGATATCGACTATGGTCGAGCCGGGCTTCATCGATTTTACCATTTCTTCGGTGATGAGCAAGGGGGCCTTCTTGCCGAGAAGGAGAGCCGAGCAGAATACTATATCGGCGTTCTTTACGGCGTCGGCGATGCTGGCGCGCTCTTTGGCAAGCCACTCTTCGGGCAGCTTGTTGGCGTGCTTGCCGTCGGGGCTTACGGCGATTTCTACGGGTACGCCCGAATCTATTATCTTGGCGCCCAAGGATTTGGCCTGCTCGTTGGCGTCGGGCCTGATGTCAACCGAATATACGACGGCGCCCAAAGCCTTGGCGGTTGCTACCGCGCGGAGGCCGGCAACGCCCGTGCCTATAACAAGCACATTGCTGGGTTTGATCATACCGACTGCGGAGCCTATCATGGGTATGAACTTGGGAAGCACATCGGCTGCCATAATCATGCCCTTGTAGCCGGCGCAGGTGCTCATCGAGGAGAGAGCGTCCATTTCCTGTGCCCTGCTTATGCGGGGGATGCCGTCCAGCGTAAGGCCGATTATGCCTTTGGCTGCCATGTTCTTTACCATCTCGTGGTTAACGGGGCTGGCGGGATGTATGAAGGTAATAAGGTATTGCCCTTTGCGCATGAGGTCTATTTCGTGCTTGCCGAGGTCCTCGTTGAACTGGGGCTCTTTAACCTTCAGTATGACATCGGCCTTCTCGAAAAGCGCCGCTACATCGTCCATAATGACGGCGCCCGCCGCCTTGTATTCGTCGTCGCAGAAATAGGAGCCTTCGCCGGCGCCTTTCTGTACAAGAACGGTATGCCCGTCCGCTACCATCTTAGCCACGGTCTGGGGGATAGCCGCGACACGCCTTTCTTCGTGCATAATTTCCTTTGGAACACCGATAACCATAAAAATACCTCCGTTTACGCCTTTTATTCGATTTTTGATTTTCTTAAATTGCTGATATTTTACTTTATTATATTACGAGCACCAAAAAAAGTAAATATTTTTATAATAATTACCAAAAAATCTTTGGTGAAAAGGCGATTTCGGCGACAAACATATTGCCGAAACCCGCCGTTCAGCGAGATATCACAAAAAAGACATTTTCTAAACGGCCGGTTTGTGTTAAAATCATATACGGTGTAACTTTATGGATGTATCGGAGTTTCAGGTAAATACTTTACAAACGGTGCTTTCGTCGGAATGCGGCATCCACAAAACGCAGGGTTTTATTAAGAAAACCCGCCGCTTTGCCGACAGCGACATATTCGTATCCAAAATTGCCGAGGGGCTTATTCTTGCCCTTAAAGGCAAAGATATGGCCGCGCCCAAAAAGCCCGATATATCCGACTGCTACCGCATCCAGACAACCGACGGCGAGCACATCTTTTTTATTAAATTCGGGTTTATGGCCGACAGCGGCCTTCCCATTCAGCCCAAAGACATAATCTTTTTCGGCTACATCGACAAGGAAAACAGCGGAAGAAGCAACGACCAGTCCTTCGCGGCGTATATGCGCATGCACAAAACCTTTACCTGCCGCCTGATTGCCGACCGCCAGCCTGCCGATCCCGCCGACTTCAGAAAGATATATAACCTTTCGCTTTCGGACAAGATTTACTTTCCACTGCTGAACGAGCAGCAGAAGCGGATTGTCGAAACCGAGGACAAGAATGTGCTTGTGCAGGGCGTGGCGGGAAGCGGAAAGACCAACATCTGCATAAGCAAGCTTATTTTCACGGCAAGCAGGGACTATCACGGGCGCACCCTTTACACCACCTACTCGCGCGGGCTGCTGCTGGATACCCGCGAAAGAGCCCGGACATATGTCAAAAACCTTAAAGCCTTCGTTAGCGACTACAAGGAAGGGCGGGTTGTTTTTGCCGACAAAAACCACAAGCGGGCTGTCGAGATAAAATTCGGCATAACCTTCCCCGTCCGCGACGACGACGGAAAGATTATCGAAAAGATAGAATCCATCTGCGATTACCTCGAAAACAAGGTAGATTACTTCCTTATCGAAGACCTTTACGCCAGATACGAGGGCAGGGCGCATGTTGCCGACGAGGGCTATTTCGTCAAAAAATACGCGGCCAACATCAAAAACCACCAGCTCGCCGGCAAGCTGAACAGGATATCCCACCTTTCGCACGAGGTAATATTCAAGGAAATCTACGGCATGATTCTCGGGTGCTGCGACCCCAAAAACCCACAAAAAATCCTTACGCCCGACGAGTACGCCGAAAAACGAAAGGACAGCTTCAACCGCCCCGAGTGCGAGATAATTTACTCGCTCGCGAGGGACTACGCCTCCCACCTTGCCTCGCAGGGGCTTCTCGATAACAACATCATGAGCAGGAGGCTGTTGCAAAAGGCGGATAAAATAGAAAAATACTCCTTAGTCATAGCCGACGAGGTCCAGGATATGACCGAGGTTTCTCTCTGCCTGCTTAAGGCTATCGGAAGAAAGCTGTTTTGCGTGGGCGACGCCCTTCAGATGATAAACCCGTCCTACTTCAGCTTCGCCTACCTGAAAAACCTCTTGTTCGAAAAGGATGCCGTATCCGTCGCCGAGCTTAAAAACAACTACCGCAACACCAAAAAGATAGCCGAGATTATAGACAAACTGGGGCAGATAAACATCGGGAAGTTCGGCACCCATAGTTTTGTCCTTAAAGGCGAATGCGTCGATTCCGCCACCGAAACTTCGGCGGTTTTTGTGAAGGATAAGGGCTTCATAGAAGGAGTTGTGAATTTTGACAACTTTACCGTGATAGTCGGAAGCCACAGGGAGAAAGAGGAGCTTCGCAAAATACTGAAGCGGCAGGAAATCCTCACCGTGTCTGAAGTAAAGGGCCTGGAAAGGGATACGGTAATACTGTATAACCTTCTTTCGGATAACCTCGACAAGTGGCAGACTCTGGAGCGAACACTTCTTAACCGCAAGAAGGCGGATGAAAACAGCGTATATCGCTATTACTTCAACCTCTTTTATGTAGGCGTGTCGAGGGCGAAAAACCACCTCTATGTCGCCGAGAAGAAGAGCCCGCCCTTGTTTGACAAATTCTTCGGCGAAAACTTCGCCCAAAAATCGGCGCCCGAAGCCTTAAAGTCCCTCGCAAAGGTTGCCGCCACCGTCGAAACCGACCTCGAAGAGATGGTCGAGAGGGTAAGGCAGTTTATAAACCTCGGGCAATTTGACAACGCCCGGTTTGCCGCAAACAAGATTTCGGACGACCTCGAGCGCACGCTGCGGCTGCAGGACATCGATATATTCGAGCAATATATTCGCGAGGGAAATTACCGCGAAGCGGGTATCCGATATTGGGAGCTCGGGCGCCCAGATGACGCCAAGCGGCAGTTTGAGCTTTCCGGGGACGCCACTCTCTCAGAGCTTGTGGACGCCAGCCTTGGCAACGGCGGGCAGCTGGATATAGACATCATAAAGTATTATAATGAAGTTAGGGGTAACGAAGCCGCGCAGCGGCTGATACTCGAAACCGTGGCCCACGACCTTAACCGCCTGAAAGATAAACAAAAGGATATAAAAGAAAAACTTCGCGCTATAAGGAGATAGAGATGGACAACGATGTAAGAGCCCTGATAGACGCTTTCAGGGCGTACAGGGATTTGCTCGGCCCCATTCAGGAGAGCCTTCACGAGTTTGCCTCGACCTACGACTTTCTTAAGAAGGATATAGATAAGCTTAACGCCGCCTTCGAGGGGGATATACAGGGCAACCTTGAGAAAATTTATAAGAACCTCTCGCGGCAGGCAGAGGACGCCTCCGACCTTTCGGCGCGCATAGACCAGTTTGTAAAGGTTACGGGCAAGTACACCTCCGATTTCGCCCGCCTCGTCGGGATGCTCGAAAAAATCGAGGAAAAACTTAAAGCCGTAAACGAGCTGGAGGCAAGGGCGGAAGAGCAGCTCGGGAAGCTGGACGCCATACTCGAGGAAAAGAAAAGAAGCTACAATGTGCGCGAGCTTCAGAAGACTCTTGAAACCTACAACGCCAATGTCCAGAAGGTAAGCGAATTTATCAATAAGGATGTCGCAGAGTCGCTGTCCGAAAACTACAAAAAGCTGGACGCCATACGGCATGGCAACGAAACGCTGGCAAAGCTGATCGAGTCCGAAAACGCGAGGATGGACGCCCTTCTCGAAACCTACAAGGCGACCTCCGAGCTTCTCAAAAAAGCCGTCGAAAAAGAGGATATCAACGAGGCCTACATCTTCGATATTCTGGACAAGTGGGCAACAGAGCGCAAAGTTATCAGGCTAAAGAAGTAAATGAACGATCAGGCTTTACAAATTCTCGAAGCCGTAAAGGCCGACGATATAAAGACATTTTCTTACCTTGCCGAGCAGAAGAGGGGGCTTCTTTCGCTGTGCTTCGGGCGCTTCCCCCTGCTCTCTGTTTGCTATCTTTATAACGCCCGCAAAATCCTTGCCGAATACGAAAACATGCTTATCCAGATTTCCTCTTATACCTTTGTCGACGAGGATTTTTTAACATATAAAAAATTTCAAAGGAAGGCAAAAACCTGCTTAAGGCTTTATTCGGGCAAAAAGATAATTACCCCGCCCGAAATGCTTGCGGTGCTTAACGAAACATTCCGCCTTACGACGCTTTATCCCAGATTCGCCAAGGGCGAAAACACCGAAGAAAACATAAAGCGCATTTACAAAACCTTACACCGGCGCGAGCCCAAAGCCGAAAACGGCAAGCTGTATATAAAGCGCAACAAGCTAAAACCCGCCATCCTCGCGGCTGTCGTTATTATGATAATCGTTTCGGTATCGATGACGGCGCTGCCCGCAATCGCCATGACAAACATGGCGCGCCTTACAGGCGACGGCTCCCCCGAAAACCCGCTGAAGATATTCGGCGAGGCGCAGCTTGTTTCGGCTTTGGAAAAGGGCGACCTGCATTACACCCTGGAGAAGGATATTACCCTTACCTCCGGCTGGGCGCCCAAAAACCTCTCGGGCAGGCTTGACGGCAAGGGGCACACAATCTACGCGAACGGGCATGCTGCGGCAGGCTTTATCGATACGCTTTCGGGAGCTTTGGTAAACCTGAATATTGATTTAGGGGAACTAAATAAAGATATTTCGGATAACCGCGGGCTGGTTGCGAGGGTCAACTCGGGCGAAGCGTCCGGCATAAATGTAAGCCTTACGGCGGCGTTTTCCGAAAGCGCGAGCGACAAAGATATTTATCTCTCCTGCTTCGCGCTGGAGAACTACGGGACGATAGACGGCTGTACCCTTTCGGCAAATGTCAGCTTTGCGGGCAACGGCGAAAAGGATGTCTTTCTCGCCGGCTTCGCCGCATTCAATAAAGGCACCATAAAAAATTGCACCCTCGATGAGGGCTCGGCTCTCTCGACGGATACGGTGGATGTGTCGGGAATCGTTACCGAAAACGCCGATTCGGGCATCGTTGATAGCTGCGTTAATTACGCCGCGATAAGCCAGGCTACGGCCTCCGCCCAATGGAATCCCATTTCGGGCGGCATAGCCGATAAGAATTATGGGCAAATAACAAACTGCCGCAACTATGGGAAGATATCCTCGGTATCTACGGGCGACAGCTCCGAATACGATTCCCAAATGTATACCTTGGCGGCAGGCATAGTCGCCAACCATAATTACGGAAAAATAGAAAACTGCCTGAATAACGGCGAAATATATTCCGAGTCGAAAAGCACGGCGGCGTACGCCTCGGGCATTGCCAGCGTAAACTACGCTTTGATTTTCAAATCAAAAAACGACGCCGATATCAAAGCTGCCTCTCAAAAATAATACGGCGTTCTGGCGGGAGGCATAACCGCTTACAACAGGCCGGACCTTTTTAGCTACGCCATTGTCGAAAACAGCTGCGTCTACGGAAAAATAGAGATTACGGGCGGCAAAACCAACTATTGGTCTTTCGCGGGCGGCATTGCTGGCGAAAACCAAGCCCTTATAAAGACTTCCTATTCCCTTGCCGAGTACTCGGTGACCGAAGCGGGCGCCGAGCGTTATTTTTTCGGCGGGATAATGGGATACGCCTATAACGCTTACGCCCAGGATAACTGTTATCTTTCGAGGGACAATGTAACCTTCGCCAACGGCCCGAGACCGGGCAACGACATAGGAGCGACAAGAGCGGCTACCGTCGAAGAAATTAAGGCGCTGGAGGTATATTGGGGATGAACGGGGATAAGTTCAAACTTTCGCTGATGCTGTCGGCGCTGGCGGTTACGCTTCTGGACATAGCCTATATAATATATCTCGGCATACAGATATCAAGAGTAAGGGGCGGCATCGGAGCCCCGGATGTCGGATTCGGCGGATTCTCCGTCTCCGTTATTGCCATAAACGCCGCCCTTTTATGTTATGCCATAGTATATCTTATATTCCGAAAGCGTTAAATATTAATATTAACCCTTTTCTGGTTTCTGGGTTTCGGTGTTAATCTTTACCCCCGTTTTGGGAGAGCTTACCCTGAATATAGAGTTATACAGCCTGTATCCGCCGCTTAGATTATATGAATCGAAGCCGTGCTGCATCAGTATCCTCGCGGCAAGATAGCCCCGCAGCCCTACCTGGCAGGTAAGATAGACGGGCTTTCCTTTATTCAATTCGCCTATCCTTTGGCGCAAAGAATCCAAAGGTATATTTATGTAGCCTTCTATATGCCCGCGGCTGTACTCCTCCTCGGTGCGGGTGTCCAGAAGCGTGATATCCTTTCTTGCCTGCAAGGCCTCGATGTCGTGCCAATGGTAGACCTTCTCTTTGCCCTCCAGAATGTTTTCTATGACATAGCCTATCATATTGACGGGATCCTTAGCCGACGAATACGGCGGGGCGTAGCAAAGCTCGAGCTCTGTAAGGTCTTTCGCCGTCATTTTCGCCCTTATGGCGGTCGCTAAGATATCCGCCCGCTTGTCGGTGCCTTCGTAGCCTACAAGCTGTGCGCCCAGGATTCGTCCGTTTTCTTTATCGAATATGGTTTTTATCGAAATGTTTGTCGCGCCGGGGTAGTATGTGGCGTGGTTTGCCGAATAGGTAAAGGCCTTTTCGTAATTTAAGTTGAGCCTTTTTGCCGTCTTCTCGTTTATGCCCGTCGCCGCTACCGTCATATCGAACACCTTTATAACCGAGCTGCCCTGCGCGCCGCCATACATTGAAGGTATGCCGCAGATGTTGTCGGCAATTATCCTTCCCTGCTTGTTGGCGGGCCCCGCGAGGGGCACCATTACTGGCTCGCCCGTCACAAAATCGGTAACCTCGATGGCGTCGCCCGCGGCGTAGATGTCGGGGTCGGAGGTTTGCAGATGCTTGTTTACCTTTATGCCGCCCCTTTGGCTGCACATGAGCCCGCAATCTTTTGCCAAACCGCTTTCGGCCCTTACCCCCAAAGCAAGTACGACAAAATCGGCGGGATAGCCCTTGCCGCCCAAATTAACCTCAAGCCCGTTTCGGGAGGGAGCAATCCTTTCTATGGCTGTATTCAAAAGAAGGTTTACGCCTTTCGAGCGGATATGGTTGTGTACCGCCGCCGCCATATCGTAGTCAAGAAGAGGCAAAAGCTGTTCCTGAAGCTCGGCAAGCGTCACCTCTATGCCCAGGCCGGCGAGGTTTTCGGCTATCTCTATACCGATAAAGCCGCCGCCCGCCACTACTGCCTTTTTTGGGTTGGTGTTTTCTATAAATTCCTTAATGCGGTAGGTGTCGGGTATATTTCTTAAGGTAAAGGCCCTGTTTGAACCCGAGCCTTCGATATCGGGCACAACGGGCTTGGCGCCCGGGGCCAGTACAAGCTTATCATAGCTTTCAATGTATATTTTCCCCGAGGGAATATCTTTAATTGTAACCGTCTTTCGCGCGCGGTCTATCGCAACCGCCTCGGACAGCGTGCGCACATCGACATTGAACCTTATCCTGAAATCGTCGGGCTCGGCGACTATGAGCTTTTCTTTATCTTTGATAACGCCGCCGATATAGTAAGGAAGCCCGCAGTTGGCAAAGCTTATATGCTCGCCGCGCTCGAGAAGTATTATTTCGGCGTTTTCGTCCAGCCTCCTAAGCCTTGCCGCGCAACTGGCGCCGCCCGCGACTCCGCCGACAATGACAACCTTCATATTCCACCTCCGGTTCGTTAGCGTTGTGCTTATATTTTATAAAATTGAGCTTCATAAATAAGTGACTTTGGTCACATGACGCTTGCCCGGTAAAAACAAAAAAGGGACTACTGTCCCTCTTTTTCAAGCAAAGCCCCCGTCTTTTTTCGCCAATATCCCCGATAGAACGGGCTTCCGAGGCGGAAGTCATACGGCACATCCTTTAACGGGCCGAGGTATTTATCCAACAGCTTGCCGTACTCCGCCCACGCCTCTATCATTACGGACTCTTTTTCGGCTTTGTTCCTTGCGCTTGCGAAGGCTTCCATATACTTTTTCTCTAACTCGTCCCTGTCCTTTAGGTACCCCTTTTTGTCCGCCTGTCCCGAGAGAAGATAGCGCATAAGGCGCTCGGACTTATACCAGAATGCCCTGCCGGCCTTTTCGTCGCGGCAGCTCGGGGGAAGCTTTTTGCCCACGATAAAGGGCTTAAACATGCTTAGGCACGGAAGGGAAGAGGCTGTTATGTAATACTCGTCGCCTTCGGGGCTAAGGACGCCGATATACGCTCCCGTTGTGTGGTCGCCTATCAGGCCGCCCGCGTGCATGCAGACGCTGCCCACCGAGGCGGCGTTTTCGCGCTTGCGGGGGTTGTGCCCCCTTAAGATTTCCATAACCGTTTCAACGGTGATATTGCCGGCGTTTTTCTGCAAGGTTTGCATGGCGAAAGCCCTTCTGCCCCTGCTCTTCGCAAAGAAGGTGAATATCTTATCCGTAAACTTCTTATCAAAATTTACGGGATCGTTTTTTGAGAGATCGGGGTGGATATCGCAATGGTCGATCCCGATGGATAAGCAGTTGGAGATGGCGTAATAGTCGTGCACCTCTTTTACGCAGTAATATTTGCCTGCGGTTTCCAAAACAAAGGCTTTGCTTCTGTCCGCAATCAGGAAGGAATTATGATAATAAAAGGTCTTATCGTAGCCGCAGTTTCCGCCCTGCCCGTATTCTTCCAAAAGGGAAATCATAAGATTCAAGGCGGACTTGGCGTCTTTGGTGCGCTCTAAGGTGAGGCGGACCATATCCATGCCAATAAGCGAAGGCGGGTTGTTGCGTTTTTGATTGGTGAAAACCGCCTCGTTGCCGATGTTAAGGCCGTAATCGTTAAAGCCCATCTCGGCGCCCCATATCCAGTCGGGCTTGAGCAGCACAACGGCGTTTGTCCTTTCTACCTGGGGAATGGAGATATATGTAAGCTTAACCATGGGCGTCTTTGAGAGGTCGTGTACCTTTTCGGGATACCTTACCACCACATGGGGTTCGTTGGGGCTTCTGTCCGAGTTCTTGGCGAAAATCAGCTTTCCTTCTTTTGTCGCGTGCGGCAGCACTACCAATGTGTCACACATATATAATCCCTCCTATGCCTGTATTATACCATAAAAAACAGCCGTTTCAATATTTTCCCTGTTTAAGCGAATGCTTTAACGGTCGAAAAAGGAGTTTTCATATCATAATATAGAGTTTTCCGGGCTCCCGCAAGCAATATCTTCAATGCCCTTCACTATACCGATATAGCCTTGAGCCCCTCTGTTTTGAGCCTCGCGACCGGCTCGGCTTCTTTCAACATTCCCGTAACCGCGGGCGACAGGCTGCTTCTGGTGTTCTATCTCGAGCCTCCGCTCCTTAGCGTTGCCTCGACTGTTGCGGGATACGCCAGCGCCGGCCTCGCAATTTCGTAATCAGCACCCTCCCGCAAAGAGGCTGTCCCTCGCGGCAGCCTCTTTTCCTATTGGATTGTTAACAGTTTAAGGAAGGTATTCATATCATAGAAATAGAGAACTGACACACACCGAATACCTCGGTATCATAAAAACCTTATTCTTACATATCTATGGCGCCGTAATGGGGCTGTATTTATGATTACAAATGGAGGTATTCGAATGTTATTCAGGAAGTTTTCATACGATTTATGTGACTCCGTGTTTCCAGAGCCCGAAGTGATGTCCTATTATCCTTCGCAGCCCTGTCCGGTATGTCCTATTCCGTGCCCTCCTCCGTGCAGACCTTGCCCGCCCGGCCCTCCCGGACCCCCCGGGCCTCCCGGACCGCGCGGAATACCCGGCCCGCCCGGACCAAGAGGATTCCCCGGACCTATAGGGCCTCCCGGGCCTCCCGGACCTCCCGGGCCGCAGGGACCCCAGGGCGAACAAGGGCCTCCCGGGCCTCAAGGAGCTCAAGGACCTCAGGGCGAACAAGGGCCTCCCGGGCCGCAGGGACCCCAGGGCGAACAAGGGCCTCCCGGACCGCAGGGACCCCAGGGCGAACAAGGGCCTCCCGGGCCGCAGGGACCCCAGGGCGAACAAGGGCCTCCCGGACCGCAGGGACCTCAGGGCGAACAAGGGCCTCCCGGAGAGCTTAGTACGGCGTTTATTTTCGCTCGCAGGCTCATTGCAGGCACAGTTGAGACCACAAATCCCATACCCTTCCCCTTCACCATCTTATCGAGGGATATATCGCTCAACGCACCCGCAAACGACACCTTCACCTTCGCTCAATCGGGGTATTATCTGTTGACTCTCACTCTCGCTACCGACATTCAGCAGATAACGGTTGTCGTTAATACCTCGGGCGGGCCGCAAGCTACCACCTATTCCTTCCTTGCCGGATCGGATAACAAAGCAATTACGGTTCTTCTCAATATCCCCGATGCCGGCGACACCATGCAGCTTATCAACACGCTCGGCCCCGGCAACATCAACTTTGCCAACCTCACTATAGTGAAAGTCGCCGAGATTTAAGCCTTAAGGCTAAGCAAGACGGGCCGTCCGTAAAGGGCGGCCCTCTTTATTATTAAAAAGAGGTTAATGTGTTTCACACTTTGAAAGGCGGGCTCATATCATAAAATTAGATGGATTTTATGTTTCCAAAGAGAAATAATGAAATACCCTCGATTACATATCCCAAAGGCAGAAGCCTTTGATATGTCAATAAACTCTGGAGGATTAAATCATGTTCAACAATTTCTGCAACTGCTTTGGCAATCGTCAAAACTTTTGCCATCGTCCCTTCTGCGTTCCTTTCTGTCCCGGCCCCAAACCGCAACCCAAGCCCGCTCCCAAGCCCGAACCCTGCTTCTGCATTCCCGTTTGCCCTTGCAAGCCCCACAAGCCCGAGCCTCCCAAGCCCCCCGTATGCCAGAGGTGGTGCTTTGAGGTAATCTGCAGGCCCTGTGCCCCCTTGCAAAACGGTCCGCTTGCTTATGACGGCAAACCCGAGCTTAGGGAAGACGCCAAGTTCGACGGTTATGATGGCTACGATGCAAAAGATGACGGCGCCTATTAATAAGGATTAACGGCTATATGCCCGGCCTATGGCCGGGCTTTTTTGACTTCAAAGAGATTTTTGTGGTATAATTTGTTTATATACTTGTTAATTCGGCGGAACACCAATGGAAACTCTTACCACCAACATGGAAAACTATCTCGAGGCCGTATACGAACTGAGCCGCGGCAAAAACTATGCCCGCGTCTCGGACATAGCCGAGAGGCTGTCGGTATCTAAGGCAAGCGTTAGCAGCGCAATGCAAACCCTTATGGAAAAGGGGTTAATCACAACCGAAAAATACCGTCAGGTTTACCTTACAGAAAAGGGGCTTAGGCTCGCCGAGCTTATTTCGGGCAAGCATGTGATAATTAAAAAATTCTTTATCGATGTGCTCGCGGTAGCCCCCGACATAGCCGACACCGACGCCTGCGCCATCGAGCATGTTATAAGCAGCGATTCGGTAAGCGCGATGGAAAGGTTTTTGGAAGAACGGGACTTGAAATAAGCCAAACCGCTTTGTTGGATAGAAAACCCCCGGTTCCGGGGGTTTTTGCTTTTAATATCCTTAAGAAGCGGATGCCCTATTGCTCGTCGGTAATGTTCCTTGTGTCCATAGGCGTGGCGTCCCTGCTTCTTATCATCTTTTCTTTGCCCTTCCAGGTAGAATAGCGTATTGGGGTATCGAGAAGCATAAGAAGCTGTGGAAGCAAAATCATAACGCATATAAAGGCCAATAGCCCGCCCCTGAATATCGCCGCGCCGAAGAGGGAGGAAGCCGGCATACCCGATATCACCCAAAGCGTAAGCCCCGAAAAGGTAAGTATTCCCGCCGAGGTTATAAGGGCGCGGGCGGACTGCGACATGGCAAAGCGGGCGGAGTCAAACTTGTTCATTGTCTGCCTGTTTGACATATAGTTGTCCGTAAACAATATGGCGTAGTCTATGGTAGCGCCCAGAAGGATGGAGCTTACCAACAGATACCCCACGAATATTATGGGCTCTTTGGTAAGGTATGGGATTGTCATGTTTATGTATACCGAGCCCTGTATTACAAGCAGGAGTATTACGGGGATTATCGCCGACTTGAAAGATACTAAAATAACAAGCCCCACCAAAGCAAGGGAGACATAGGTGATTATGTCGTAATCCCTCTCTACAAGGCTTTTAATCTCCATTGTGGCGGACGCCTCGCCCACCAGATAATACTTATCGCCGCCCGAAACTTCGGTATCCTTAAGCTCTTCGTCGAGAATGCCTCTTATTGTGTCAACCAGTTTTTCGGTTTGCTCGCCCTCGGAGGGGATACTCAAGCTTAATATGATTCTTGTCGAGCTTTTGCCTATAAATTGATTTTTAAGAACGGGGGGCAAAACATCCTCAAGCCCCGCTTCCCGCACGAGGGAGAGGGATTGTACCGAGGATATACCCATATACTCAAGCTCGAGAAGCTTCATCGATATATCGTACTCTTTTGCGTTTGCCCCGTCGGGAAGTATAATGAGCATCTGGTTTTGCGTGCCGAATATGCCCTCAACCGCCTCGCGGTCGGCGGCTATCAGGCTTCCCTCGCTGCCCATAGTCGCCTCATTGCCGTACACAAAGAGGTTCTGGCTTTGGAAGTAGGCGCAGGGCGCCATTATAGCGATTATTATAAACGGCAGGACATATCTGGATTTTACAAGCCCTGCGGACAGCTTTTTGAATGTAAACCTGAAGCTTTTATGGGCGGATTTGGTTATAAGCTTATCCGTATACAAAATGAGGGCGGGCATAAACATAAACACGCTAAGCATGCTTATAACCACGCCTTTAGTAAGCACAAGCCCTATATCGAGGCCCAGCCTGTAACTCATAAACATAAGCGCGACAAAGCTTGCTATTGTGGTCAGCGAGCTTGCCGAAATTGGCGACAGCGAGTGCTTTATGGCAGAAATCATTGCCTCGTTGTTGTCCAAGCCGCTCTTTTTCTCCCTGCGATAGCGGTTAAGAAGGAATATCGAGTAATCCATCGTAAGCGCCAGCTGAAGCACGCTCGCCACCCCCTGCGTCATATAGGATATTCCGCCCATGAATATGTTTGTGCCCATATTTATGATAACCGCGCTTCCTATCGTCATGAGGTAAATGACCGGCTCCCAGTAGGATTTTGTCATAAGGAAGAGGATTATTAACACAACGGAACTCGCGATGATAGTCGAAATCATCGTCTCATTAGATACCATCTTGCGGCTGTTGTAATTTACGGCGGCGTTGCCAGTCATATAAAGGCTTACGCCCATCTTGCGTATTTCGTTTATGGCTTTATATGTGGCGTCTGCGTAGTCGCCCTCTGTAAAGAAAATCTGCATAAAGGCGGCGTCCTGCCTATAAAACCCCTCAAGCTGGGGCTTGAACTCGCCCATAAGCCCCATGCTGAGCCCGCCTTCCATAAATTTCGTAAGCAAAACACCTATAAACCTGGGATAATTGACCCCTCTGTTATCAAGTTTAATAACGCCTATCGTCCCCAAAAGGTACTCTATGGCCTCGGCTTTGGTTATAGCCGTGCCCTCTTCGTTCATCTGCGCGACGACATCGTCCAAAAAACCCGCCAAAACATCGTCCAGCCAGAGCACCTTCTTTATGCCGTCTATCTTTTCCAGCCTTTCTTTGTATTCCAACGCGCCTTCTATGTCTACATCGTCGAACATAATCGAGGCGTTGCCGCCCGACCCGTACTGGTCATACAGGTATTCGAGGGCTTGTTTGGTTTCGGAGTTTTTGGGAAGGTAGGAAGTATCGTCGTAATTTACCCTGACAAAAGGAATACAGGCGGCGCTCGCCGCTATAAGGACGCAAAATATTATGCAGATAAGCAGCTTCTTTTCGACGATAAACCTGATGATTTTTTCCATTCCGCCTACAGCCTTTCCCTTATGTTGCTAAAATAAAACTTAAGCAGCCGCTCGAGCAGTTTACCCCTTTCGGCCTCGCCGGCGCTCCTTAATATCTTAAGGCTGCCGCTTATGAAGCCTTCGGCCAGCGTTTCTATCATAAAATCATCCTCTCCGCCCCTTCCGAAGGCCGTTTTCCAGATGCCGCAGATTTCCTTGCGCAAAGACTCGGCAAACTCGGCGTACTTCGACCCCTGGCTTCTGTCCAAAAGAAGAATGAATTCCCTTCCGTAGCGGCGGAATATGTTAAGCATGCCCGCGGAAATCTCTTCGCTCTTTTCGTCGGAGTCTATACCCTGGGCGTTTTGCTCGTACATCGATTTTACAAAATGCGGTATGGCTTCGGCGGCCTCGCCCACCAAAGCCTCAAAGAGAGCGCTTTTATTGCTGAAATACCTGTAAAGGTTGCCGATGGGCACCTTTGCGCGGGTGGCGATCCTAAGGACATTGGCCTTATAATACCCTTCTTTTTCGAACTCGGCAAAGGCAACCTCGAGAATCCTTTTTTTGATTTCCTCTTTTTTGTACTGCATCAAAAACCTTCAAAAGCGAATAATTTATCGCTTTTAATTATAAAGATATTCGCCTGCCGTGTCAATAATATCGGAAGTTATTTTTCGCGAATTTTGTCGTCTTTCTTAATTATTGCATTGCCTTAAAAGCATACTTACTATAAGGATAAATTATGAATGTGCCTTTGCTTAACCTCATCCGAACACTTTTGAACAGCAATATCCATTGATTTTCCTCCTATATCTCAATTAAAACAGACTTTTTGCAGACGCCTTTGAATCTTGGTTCAAGGCCTTTTTTATTATTGCCTTTGTGGGAATAGACTTCAACGGAGGCTTCCGTCGTAAAAATGAGAGAACCCCGAAGGCTTTCACCTTCAGGGTTCTCGGGCTTATCGTCTATTCTTCGTTTTGGTTTCGGCGGCGTGCCAGTGTAGTTCAGTATCAGTTCTATGCGGTCTTCGTGGACATACACCTTATCGACAAGCAAGTCTATCATCATTTCCGGCTCTTGTTTAATTGCTTCTTTGAGATACTCTGCGATGGTTTTCTTGTCTAAGACGACCTGCTCCTGCATACGCTCGAATATGAGTTTCTCTTGCAACTCACGGCGCGTTGTTTCAAGTTCTTGCAGCCGTTCTTTGGTCGTATCGGTTATGATGCCTTGCTCGATGGCTTTGAGAATGTTGTTGATGGCTTTGTTGATCTGCGCCAATTCCTTTTCCAGCAACTTGACGGGGTTTTCTCCAAGCAGTTTTGCGTTGTGCTGCCTGTATATCTCATCCACGACCAATGTAAGGTTTGCGCCCGTCAAGGTGTTTTGCAGGGCTTGAAGGACGATGTTGTCCAGTAGGTCTTTCTGTATAAACTTTGCCGTGCAGTTCTTCTTGCCTATGGCGTTCCAGCACTTGTAGTATTTGGACACGCGCCCGGACTTGGATGTACCGCTATAAGAAGTCATCCTTGTGCCGCATTGTCCGCAATATACGCGCTTGCGCAAAAGATAAGAGTAGTCGGGAACATGGTTGCCGTAGCGGTTGGCGTCTATCCTTTGCTTGCAACGCTCGAAGAGTTCCGGCTCTATGATGCGAGGGTAGATGTTGTCATAAACTTCTCCATGCAGGACATATCTGCCCGTGTACTTCTCGGCGTGCAGAATTATATAGATGTTGGCGGAGCTGAACGGCTTGCCTCGGTAGAGGATACCGCGCTCGGCGAAGCTGATGGCGATTTCGTTTCCGCGTTCACCGGCAGCGTACCTTTCAAAGATCTCCTTGACGATGGGACCTTCCTCTTCGTGGATATACACCTTTTTGTTTTTGGTGTAGTAGCCGTAATTGAGTTTGCCCGCGGAGTGCAAACCCTTCAAGCGCGTTTCCCTTTGTCCGCGTCTGGTCTTTTGCGAGAGCTCTTCGCTGTAGTATTGGTTCATGCCTTCCAGCAAGCTCTCCAAGAGAATACCTTCGGGACTGTCCGGGATATTCTCCATAGCGGACAAGATTTTTATCCCGTTGTCCTTCAAGTGTTTCCTGTGCATAGCCATCTCGAACTTGTTACGGGAGAACCTGTCCAATTTGTAAACCAGCACATAATCCCAAGCCTTCTTGTCGCTGTCTTTCATCATCTGCTGAAATGCGTCGCGGTTGTCGTTCGTGCCCGTCGTGGCGCGGTCTACATACTGATTTACGATCAAAATGTCGTTACGCTCGGCATAGTCGTTGCAAACACGGACTTGTCCTTCGATGGATTGTTCGGTCTGCCTATCACTACTGTACCTCGCGTAGATCACTGCAGTTTTCATTTTCAACCTCCTGTTTTTTTAACTTCAAGCGCAGAATAACCCTCAAATAGGAAACCTATTTTCCTATTAGAAAAAATTTTCTGTACTTTTCGTTTTCTCTTGCTCTGTCTTTCGACAGCCTCCTCCAATCAGGAAAAGGCGCAGTCGGTCAAGCTGATTTAGCGTTGAAAGTTCTTCGGTAAAAAAATATTGCCGTAAAGGTTTTTCGGCTTTGAGTTTTACGCCATATTTTTTTGGCTTGACAGCAAGACTTTTTCTGATATCCAAAAGAGGAGAAAGACAGTTCAAGGCTCTCTTGATACAAAAATTCCGATCATCGGCTCATCATTGCCGACAAGGAATCCGGCTTTTTAGAAGCGCTCGAATTGCAGATATGCGAGCATTTCAAAGAACATCACGAAAGCGTAGATTAAAATTTGAATATGCGCATTACTTGAATTTCACTATCTGACATAACAATTTTATTTGCATAAAGCACTTGACTTTGCGACACGCGTGTCGTATAATACAAACGACACTTGTGTCGCAAATATTGTTGGAGAATCGCTATGAGCAAAAAAGGTGATTTAACGAAACAATCTATCAAAGCAAAGGCGATAAGGCTCTTTGCGCAAAAAGGCTTCAAGGATGTTACAATGAAAGATATATGCGAAGTAACAGAATTGAGCCGTGGTGGCTTGTACTTGCATTATAGCAGTACAAAACAAATTTTTTCAGATATTATTGATGATTTGATGAACGCACAAGGCGATGAGTTTTCTGAAAAAATCGAACAAGGGTTGTCAGCGAAAGAAATTTTGTTACAAGTTTTAGAACGATATAAAAATGAAATGATGGATGCTGGCAGCTCATTAAGTGTCGCAATATATGAGTTTTTCAGCTCTGAAACATCAAAACAAAACAATGCGTTATTTCAGCAATATCAAAAATCGTACTTCATGTGGAAACGCTTATTAGAGTACGGAATAAGCCGCAGGGAATTTAACACCGTTGATATTGACGCAATTTTTGATTTGATCGTATTTTCTTATCAAGGTGTTAGAATGTATAGCACGCTTATGGCGATTGATGAACGGACACCAAACCATATTATCTCTTTAATTAAAACCATTTTATTGCCCGATGAGGAGGTGTGATCAATGCCATTATTTTTTAGTGATTTTGACAGTGAAAAAAAGGCTTTTGTCAATCCCGGCGATACCGTTCAGCGGAAAGACGGCTTCCCTTCGATTGCCGTATCGACTTTTTCGGGAGATATTATTGACGATTATGTCAAAGCGTGCAAACCTCCGGAAATCGCACGCCTTTATACGGCGAACGGCTCCTTGCCCGTCTATCAGGTAGAATATAAAGGTGAAAAAATCGCTCTGTTCGTGTCGCGGGTAGGCGCGCCTGCTTGTGTTGCGGGGTTAGAAGAAATCATAGCAATGGGCGCACAGAAAATTGTATTGTTCGGCTGTTGTGGTGTATTAAATGAAAATGCTACAAAAGGAAAAATAATTTTGCCCACATCAGCTATCAGAGATGAGGGAACAAGTCAATACTACTTCCCCCATAGCGATGAGATAGAGGCAGATAAAAATTGCATAAAAATAGTAGCAGATTTTTTATCCGAATATAACATCCCTTTTGTTTGCGGGAAAGTCTGGACATGCGATGCCATTTACAGAGAAACGCCAAACCTGATTGCAAAAAGAAAAAATCAAGGTTGTTTAGGTGTAGAAATGGAATGTGCTGCTTCTATTGCGGTCGCCCGATTTAGAAATATACCGTTTGTGCAGTTCCTGTTCGGAGCCGATAATTTAGATTGCGAAGAATATGATATGCGCGACTTAATTCTTTATGGGCGAAATGCGGGCAATAAATATTTATCTTTGGCTTTCGAGTGCGGTATTCGTTTGTCAGGGGTTTCTACGTTTGGAGAGTGAAATCATGAAAATGTATGCATCCTGCCCGATATGCGGGTATAAGTTATGTAAAGGCGAAAGCGGCTCGGATGTGGATATCAAATGCCAGCATTGTAGCAAAATTATCTGCATCTCCTTGTCATTGTGTTGAGAATTTTCGCATTGTGTGCTATACTCAATGTATCTCTTAAACAGTACACATAGATTATGGCGAAGAATACGGACACCTCAATCAAATTGCTTGTCCTCAGGCGGCAATCTTATATGGTGTTCTAACAGGGTTAAACAAAGGTGTATGTCGAAATTTTATTAAGATCGATTTTATCCTTTGTGTTTTTGCTGCTCATTGCCAAAATGCTGGGGGCAAGGCAGATTTCACAGCTTTCGTATTTCGATTATATCCTGGGGATAACGCTTGGCTCTATGGCATCTTCGCTTGCCATAGACGATGTGCTTTCCGTATGGAAGGGCCTTATCGGGATGGCGGTTTTCGGGCTTTTCACCTTTTTGCTAAGCATTTTGAGCCGCAAAAGCATCCGCGCGAGAAGGTTTTTCGAGGGCAAGCCCCGAATCCTTATAAACGAGGGCAAAATAATGTACAACGAGCTTAAAAAGGCGCAGTTTTCGATAAACGACCTTCTTCGTGAACTAAGGACACAGGGCTACTTCAACATTGCCGATGTCAACTTTGCCTTGCAAGAAACAAACGGCATGCTAAGCGTTATGCCAAAGGGCAAAAAGCGCCCCGTCGTCGCCGAGGACCTTAACCTCGCCCCTCCCGAACAGGGGCTGTGCGCCAATGTAATAATAGACGGAAAAATTATGGCCGCCAACCTCAAAGCGGTGGGCAAAGACATCAGATGGCTTGCCGACGAGCTTGAAAAACAAGGCATCCTTGCCGAGGACGCCGTCCTGGCAACGGTAGATAAAGATTACAATCTTTCGGTATACAAAAAGGAAAACCTCGGCACCGGGCGCACTACTTTCCAATAACTATATTTCGGTTTTTATAAGGGTATCGCCCCCGGCTTCCAGTCTATAGCTTTTGCCGCCCGCGCTAAGCGAACGCGAATATTTCTCGTTGACAAAAACTATTGCGGCGTTATCCTCTACGGCGTACGCTCCTCCGCCAATATCCATAAGGGCTTTATCGAAATCCTCTTTACGGCTGTTATAATGCGGGCAAACAAGCCCCTCTATCATTCCCATGCCGACATAAATACTGTAGTTTTGGCTTCCGTATCTTATAATATCGGTATCCGAATACATCTTTTCAAACCAGCAGATTCCGCCCGCAGACAGCCCGCACAGCACAACTCCGCGCCTGTACGCTTCAAGTATCATTTTGTCCACTCCCGTCTTTTTTAGGGTTTCTATCAGGTGCAGGGTATCACCCCCGCCGAGATATATAAGGTCGGCGGCTGCGATCTTTTCCTCTATTTTTTCAAGGGGTATGTTCTTTTTTGTCAGAAGGGCGACATCGGCCTTAAGCCAAAATTCCGAGGTATATGTCTTTCTGAATGTATTAAAATACGGCAAGCTGTCGTGGCTTGCGGTAGGGAAAAACAAGGCGTTTGCCCTTCTTCCCCCCGCCCTCTCTTTGGCGATTCCCGCCAGCACGCGATCTATCTCAAGTGTCGTTTTCGAGCGCAGCTCCCCTCCGCCGATGGCAACAAATATCCTGTCCATAGTAAGATTATAGCAGAAGGAGAAATAATTCTCAATCGCCCGTGCGCGCGCTTTCACGCTCCAACCGCTTTTTTCTCTTGTCGGCTAACTTTCTTGCCAATTTTTCTATGGGCATTTTCAGCACCGCCGCCGACAGCTCGGCGCCGGCTATGTAGCATAAAACGGTAAAGTATTTTATCCTTCCGTCATAGGCAAGGTGGGAGACCCCGATGAAAACGGCGCAGTAAAACAGCCCCCATACCCCCTCGAGAATATGCTTTAAGACGGGCATGCGGGACAGTACGGGCAGGCACCCGATAATTATCATCGGGACATACGCCGCCGCTCCCGCCAGCAAAAAGATTGCCGACAGGATGGGCTGGAGCGCGCTTTCGGTAATCATTACTTAAACAGCTTCTTTAAAAGGCTTGTCTTTTCCATCGCGCCCGTGTAGGCAATACTATGTACCTCGCCGTCTATCGTGAGCACCCCCGTGTTGACATTAAGCTCGTTTACGCTTAAGTCCCTTCCCCTCACGACAAGACCCCTTTCTTTAAGGCTGACCGCGACTTCCTTGTCCTCGAAATGGGCGACTTCGGTGACCCCCGTGATATTCAGGCGCCTGCCGTCGTAATTGAAGGCGTGCGGCCTCGTAACGGTTTTTTCTTCCATAATCCCTCCTTTTTTCTATTCTATTTTTTGAATTGACTAATATAACCGTAAAAAGTATAATTAATACATCGATCGGGGGTTTTTTCCATAAAATAATTGAGCGGACAAAAGAGGTATCGTGAGCAAATATAATAGCGAAAGCTGGTTCAAGCTGGACAATTCGGCGGTGATATATCCCATGAGCATCACCGTAACCACACAAAGCCTGTTTCGGTTAACCGCCGAGATGAAGGATTATATCGACGACGAATGCCTGCTTGACGCCTTAACAAAGATACTGCCGAGGTTTCCCGCCTTCAGGGTAGTAATGAGAAGCGGCATATTCCGCCACTTTTTCGACTACAACTATTTGCCTCCCGTCGTCCGCCCCGACAACGGTATTCTGTTCCAGAAAATCAACTTCTTTTCCAACAACCACTACCTTTTCCGCGTAAGCTACTACAAGAACAAGATAAACATCGACTACTTCCACGGGCTTTGCGACGGCTACGGCGCGATGGAGTTTCTAAAGGCTCTCGTCTATCAGTATGTGATAGAGCGCGGCATCGAGCCGCCCCCCGCGAACGGCGCGGTAAAGATAGCGGGCGAGCCTGTACCCGAAGAAGAACTCGAAGACGGTTTTACTAAATACTACCGTCCCGTCGACCTCTTCGGCGGCGTGATAGGCGAGATGGCGGGCAAAAACGCCTTTGCCCTGAGGGGCAATCGCTTCAGGCGCGCGGGCTACGGGCTTATACAAGGCACCGTCCCGACGGAGAAATTAAAGGAAGCCGCAAAGCGCTATAACTGCACGATTACCGCCTTTCTTGTCGCGTCTTTGCTGCTTTCGATAACCGAAGTTCACGGTAACGATACCCAAAAGTACAATTTGGTGGCTATGATACCCGTAAACCTCCGCAGCTTTTTCCCAAGCCCCACGCTAAAAAACTTTACCTCTTTGGTAAAGGCCTTTATTAATCCAAAGGCCGTCCCGCCCACCCTTCAGGCATACTGCGACGAGGTGCAGAGGCAGCTGACCGACAACCTTAACGCCGGCTCTTTGCAGGACAAAATAAGCCTGTCTTCGTTTATGGTCAGCAAATGGTATATGAAGCTTATGCCCCTCTTCCTAAAGACCTTCTTTGTCAAGTTGGGCAAGCTGTTAAGCTCGAATACCAAACAAACCCTGATCGTGTCTAACCTCGGTGAAATCAATATGCCCAAGGGCTTTGAAAAATACCTTAACGGCTTTTTGTTCTGCCTTAATGTCTCGCGCAAAGTCCCGAAGAATGTAGGCATAGTAAGCTACAACGGCAAGACCGTTATTTCCTTTACGCGACAGCTTGTTTCCACAAGAATGGAAAAGCAGTTTTTCACTAGGCTAATAAAGGAGGGCGTCAAGGTGTCCGTAATAAGCAACTTCCGCGAAGGGCACGGCGTCTAGTTTTTCCGTAAAGGTATAAACGCCTTTTTTTATTCCATAATTGGGGTATGTACAACTCCCAAAACACTGTAGAATGCCTCGAGCACATAAAATGCACCGGCTGCGGAGCGTGCAAAAATGTCTGCCCCGTAAACGCTATTTCCATGGGCGAGGATTCGGAATTTTTTATATATCCGATTATCGACAGAAAAACCTGCATAAACTGCGGCAAATGCAAGCGCATCTGCCCCGCCATAGAGCCCCGCTATTACAACAAAGGCTACGAAACCCTCATCTATGCCGCGAAAGCGCCCGACGACGAGCGGCAAAAAAGCTCTTCGGGCGGGATTTTCGGCGTTCTGGCGTCGGATTTTATAAAAAAAGGCGGGCTTGTCTGCGGGGTTGCCGCTGCCGCCAAGGTTGCGGTTATAAATAAGCCTGGCGAAGCCCCCGTACTCTATCTCCTCTTTTTTTAGGGTGTTGGCGTTGTCTATCACAAAGGCGGTTATTTTGCCAAGCAGGGCGGGAAATTTTGAAGTTACGGCGTTATAAAGGTTTCTTATGTTTGTTTTAATAAAGTTTTCCCGCCTGAAGGTGCAGATATCGAGGGCGAGCTTTACCTCGTTTGAAGGCTCTTTGTCGGTGCGGTATTCGCCCGAATAAAATATCCCGCCCTCCGATTTGCAAAACAGCACGAAGGATATCATTCCCAGCGGCTTTTTTATGTCGAAGGTTACCCTTACTTCCTCGCCGTCGGCGCAGCTGAATTCCTTTTCGGCAAGGAACTCGGTAAAAATCTCGCCGAGGTACTTTTCTTTGCGCACTACGGTAACCCTGAAGTCGCCGTAAAGCTTAAGTTTAATATAAAGGCTTCCGATATCGGCGTATTTATCCCATTTTTCTATCGAAAAACCGTTAAAATAAGTATCGAAGCGGGTTATCCCGCCCCGATGAAAGTTTATTCTTTTGTTTGCCCAGGCAAAGTCGGCGCCTTCGCGCCTGAAATACAGACTTTCCTCGGTGCATATTCCCGGCTCGGGGAAGATTATGTTTTGCAGTATCATCGGCGCCCTTACCGTTATTATCTTACAATAAGGGCAATTTATAAAAGGCTGTTAAACGAACCTTCTTGTTTCGATGTAGTAGCCCCACCTTGTCGACGAAATCTTTTCGATTACGGCGTAATCGGAGGCGGTATGCAGTATGTAATTGTCGCCTAAATAAAGCGCGACATGCCCCACTCTTTCTATACCGCTAAGGTTTTTGCGGCTCGAATTGGTGAAGAACATCAGGTCGCCCCTCTGTATATCGTTGCGGGCAACATATTCGCCCTGCTTTATCTGGGTGCGTGTGGTGAGGTCGAGGTTCACGCCCGCCCCATAGTAATACATGTACTGGGTATACGAGGAACAATCGAACTTATTGATGTCGAAGCCTGAGTTAAGCTTACCCTTGCCGTTATGAAGGCGTACAGCCCCGTAAACATAGGGGGTGCCCAGCAGCCTTGCTCCTTCCTCTATCACACGCTCTATAATATCGCTTGCCTTTTCCATCTCGTAAAGAGTGGTATACAGGGCGGAAACATAAGCCGTTTTGCCTCTGTAATAGGTCTTTCTCCAGTTTCCCTCGTCGCCCAGATACATTACCATATCCCCCATGTCGAGAGAGCCCAGCGATGAATACGAAGAGGCCGGCCCGGACCTCACATTAACGCCCGAAACGGTTGCCTTTATGTAAACTGCCGTGTTGTCCTCGGGTTCGGGAAGGCTCTGCTCCTCCGTCCCCCCTTCGGCTGCCTTTTCCTCTCCGTCAATGGGGCCGGTTATTATGGCGCCGGGGTTGTTTATATTGTCGGTATTATTGTCTGTATATGTAGACGAACAAGCCGCCAGAGTGAGTACGGCGGCCGCGATTACAAAAATAAAAATCAGTTTTTTGTGTTTCATTCCTTATCCTTTTGTGCAATGATTGTAACATGAAAAAGTCATTTCATATACTGTTACTTTCTGGCAAACTGTGTTACAATTCTTGTATGGAAATTTTAAGGTGTCCCATCTGCAAAAAAACCTTAAAGAAGGAAGCAAAAAGCTATGTTTGCGAGGCAAGGCATTGTTTTGACATAGCCAAAAGCGGCTATGTAAATTTACTGCCTCCCAACAAAAAAAAGACGCCGCTTCCCGGCGACAATGCCGAAATGATAGCCGCCCGCTCGGCTCTTATGGACTGCGGATATTACGATTCTCTTATTGCCGCGATATTAAAACTTTTATCCTCTAAGCCCTCCGGCAACCTACTGGATATCGGGTGCGGCGAAGGGATAATAACACAGAAAATTAAAGAACGGTATCCCGAAATTAACATTTTGGGAGTAGATATTTCCAAATTTGCTGCTAACGCCGCCGCAAAGCGCTGCCCGGATAATCTTTATGTCGTAGCAAGTATAACTTCGCTTCCCGCGGCGGACGGGAGCATCGACACCATACTTAACGCCTTCGCTCCGATAGATTTGCCCGAAGCAAACAGGGTTCTGAGCGAAAGCGGAAGCATCATTAAAGTCGTGCCGGGGCCCAACCATCTTTGGGGGCTTAAGCGGCTTCTTTACGAGACGCCTTACAAAAACCCGGAGGAAAGTTTTTTTCCCGAAGGCTTTACTCTAAAAGAAAAAATTACGGCAACCGATGTCTTTTGCGCCAAAGGCAAAATGATAGAAAGCCTTTTGCAGATGACGCCTTATTTCTACAAAACCTCCAAAGAAAGCATTGCCCGCATCATAGCCCTGGACGAGGTAAAAACCGAACTGGAATTTTCCGTAATGCTCTTTTCAAAAGCACAATAATAATTTACTATCGATTGAAAAAAATATCCTAATCTGCTATAATGCTTATATTATGATAGATATACACAAGATTTGGAAGGAAACCTTATCTTACATATCCAGCGAGATCACGGCGGTTGCGTACATGCTGTGGATAGACAACCTCACCCCTTTATGCGTAAAGGACAACACGCTTATACTTCTCGCCCCTTCGCTTCACGCAAAAATCACCGTAAACAAGAATTATAAAGAGCTCATCCGCAAGGCTTTGGACAAAACCAAGTCCTCTATAATCGATGTCGATATCATAATCGACGAGGACACCTACATGTACGCCCGCGAGATAGAGATTGCGCGTGGGCAAAGCCCCGCCGAGGCCGTCGTTAAGGAAAAACCGCCTCAGTTTATATCAAGGTACACCTTCGACAACTTTGTGGTGGGCGAATCCAACAAGCTTGCTTTTCACGCCGCGCAGTCGGTTGCCAAAAGCCCGGGCTCTGCCGAAGGCTATCTTAGTTTCAACCCCCTCTTTATATACGGCGATGTAGGGCTTGGTAAAACCCATCTTCTTCACGCAATCGGCAATTATATTCTCGAGCACCTTCCTCACCTGAAAGTGCTTTATGTGCCTACCGAGAAACTCACAAACGATTATGTCGAGGCGCTCAGCAATAACACTTCCGCCGACAAAAACGCCTTTACCTTAAGGGCCTTCCGCGAAAAGTACCGCAATGTAGATGTCTTAATGATAGACGATGTGCAGTTTTTGCAGAAAAAAACAGGCCTTCAGGAAGTAGTTTTCCATATCTTTAACGAGCTTTATCAGGGCGGAAAGCAGATCATATTAACCAGCGACCGCCCGCCCAAAGAAATAGGCACTTTAGAAGACAGGCTGCGCTCGCGCTTCGAAGGCGGGCTTTTGGCGGATATAGGCGCGCCCAATCTGGAGATGAGAATAGCCATTATCCGCAAAAAGATGTTTTTGGAAAAGCTTGCCGTCAACGACGATGTCGTCTATTACCTTGCCGAGCAGTTTGACAGCAATATAAGGGAACTCGAAGGCGCGCTTTCTAAGGTTATTTTATACGCCAACCTTATAAATAAGCCCTATCCCGACATCGAAACCGCTAAGGAAGCCCTCAAAAACAACCAGCAAAAAAAGGTCGGGCTGGACAGCTCGGACATAATAGACGCTGTTTGCTCCTACTTTCATGTAAGCAAGAGCGAAATAATAGGAAAGAAAAAGACAAAAGACATAGTAGAAGCCCGTATGATTGCCATCTATCTTATTACAGAGCTTTTGTCTTTACCTCTTGTTACAATCGGCCAGATATTCGGCGGCAGGGACCATACCACCATAATACATTCGCGTGACAAAATGCTTACCGCCCAGAAGGAAAACAAGGAGGTCGCCAGGAAGATAAAGGACATAAGGGCAATGCTATCCCAGTAATTTGTGGAAATGTAGACATCATCACCCCGACTTATCTACACTTATTCCACATAAACCTTCGCGGTATTTTAGCCTTTTTCCGCTTTTGTGCCGTTATAACGGGCCCTTAGAAACTTTATCCACATATCCACGGGGATTATTATTATTGTTAATCCAAATAAAAAAAATGTTAATAAAGGAGTTTTTATGAAATTCACATGTAATCCGCTGTCTTTATCCGAAGCGCTTAACATAGTATCCAAGGCTATATCGCAGAAGCCCACAATTCCCATTCTTGAAGGCATCAGGCTTGTCGCCGAGGGCACTACCCTTACCCTTTCCGCCACGGATATGGAGCTGTTTATCGAAAAAAGGATAAACGCCGAGATTCTTTTAGAAGGCGAACTGGTTGTTTCGGGGCGGATTTTCACCGATTTCGTCAAAAAACTCACAGATTTAGACACCATAGCGATAGAAAGGCAGGGCGAAAACCTCAACATACATTACGGCGACAACGAAACTACAATCCAATGCCTTAACGAGGACACCTACCCCGAAATGAGCCCCGTAGACGACGAAAAATATGTCGTTATTAAGGAAGGGAGCCTTAAAGACCTTGTGGAAAGGACGGTGTTCTGCGTAGCATCCGAGGACGCCCGCCCCATTCTTAAGGGCTGCCTTATAGAGGTAAAAGACGCAATAATGACCGCGGTTGCCCTTGACGGCTACAGGCTTGCCGTATCCAAGTGCAGCGTAGAGGACCAAAAAGGCGACATAAAGATAGTCGTTCCCGGCAAGAGCCTCTCCGAAATAGCCAAGGTTTTGGGCGAAGGCGACGACAACATTAAGGTAAATATCCAGAAGAACAATATAATGTTCGACCTCGGGCACACGCGCATTACGGCAAGGCTTATGGACGGCGAGTTCATCCAATACGAAAAGATAATTCCTGTCGCCAACCAGACAAGCATAACCGTAAACAAGAACGAAATAGAAGGCGGCCTCGGCAGGGCTTCGCTTATAGCGCGCGACATGAAAAACAATTACTCCCGCCTCTCTATAGCAAACAGCATAATTACCATAAAAAGCGCCTCAGAAGTGGGCAATTTCCGCGAAAATGTGCCCTGCAAACAGGAAGGAAAAGACCTCGAAATAGCCTTTAACAGCCGTTTCCTCTTCGACGCCTTTAACAGGATTAAAGAAGACTTCATTAAAATAGACTTCAACGGCAGCAGCGCCCCCGCGCTTATAACCCCCTTAGAAGGCGAAAAGTTCAAATACATCATCCTTCCCGTAAGGCTGGTAGGCTAATAACAGAAATTAAAGGAGCGCCTAACGGCGCTCTTTTCGTTTCGATAATAATAAAACTAAAAATAACAAAATATCCAACCCGAAAGGGGAATATAACATATTTTTTGTTTCACAAACCCCGTGAAACAGGGGTAAAATTTTTTAGGGGTATTAAATTATATTTCAAATTAGCAAAAACCAGTAAGATTGTATTAATTTTCGCTTAAAAACACATAAAAATAGCCGATTTATCATATAAATATAAGTTTATGTTTAATGTGAAACAAAAGCGATGTTTCACGAGAAACACAAAACAAAGTGCAAAAGCCACTAAAAACACAGCTTTTTTATAGCCTCATAATATATTTCTATCATCTTTTCAAACTCTTTGAGGTCGATATACTCGTCCCTTTGGTGTATCGTAGAGGGGGTACCCGGGAACTGCCCGCCGAACGCCACGCCGTAAGGCAAAAACCTTGCGTAAGTGCCTCCCCCTATAGATATAGGCGAGCTTTTTGTGCCCATAACGCCGTCGTAAGCCTCCAGCAGAGCCTTTACAAGGGGAGAATCGGGCTCGACATACAAGGGCAGATGGTAATTACCCCTTTCTATCTCGCAAAGCGGGAGGTTGGACTTTAATATCTCGTAAATCAAATCCATATTGTAGGATACGGGATAGCGGATATCCAGCTCGAAAACCGCCCTGCCGCCCTCTATTTTGGCTGTGCCCGGATTTAGCGTTAAAGAGCCGCTTTTTTTATCAAACAGCTTGAGCCCGATTCCCGAGCCGTCATGAGCCGAAAAGGCCCTGAAAATCGCGTTAAAATCGGCGTAGGCGGCGCCCAGAGCCTCGCAGAGGATAACCAGGGCGTTAACCCCTTTGTCGGGGGCGCTGCCGTGGGCGGATTTGCCGAAAGCGGAGATATATAAAACGCCGTCCTTTACCTCGGTCTGGCAGCCTCTCTTTCGGGCCACCCTCTCAATATCTTCGTCATATAGCACGCTTGCCTCGGCATAGTCGGGCACGACATTGGCCCTTGTGCCTGCCGAAAGGCTTAAAATATCAGAGGGCAGAGGGAAAGATATTTTGTGATATACAATGCCCTTTTCGCAGTTTATAACGGGGAAGTCGGAGTCGGGAGAAAAGCCCATAACGGGCATTTCCTCTGTTTTTGCGTAGCGTTCCATGCACAGCCAGCCGCTTTCCTCGTCGCAGCCTAAAATTATCCGTATTCTCTTTTTGGGCCTCAAGCCCTCCTGTAAAAGCCGCGCCACGGCGAATATGCAGGCAACAACGGGGCCTTTGTCGTCCATTGTGCCGCGCCCGTACATCTTTCCGTCCGAGATTTCGGCGCCGAAGGGCGGAAAGTTCCAGCCCTGCCCCACGGGTACTACATCGAGGTGCCCGAGAATCCCGAAAAGCTCGCCCTCGCCCACTTCGCCCCAGCCGCAATAATTATCGAGGTTTTTTGTCTTAAAGCCGAATTTTTCAAGGAGCTTTAGGGCGTAGCCCAAAGCCTCGGCGCAGCCCTTACCGAAAGGCATACCGGGCAGCGGAGGCTCCTCGACGCTGTTTATTTTTATAAGATCGGCAAGCGCTTTTTGGGCGTTTATGATGTCGGCTTTCATATTTCCGGATTTTCCTCCTTTCGGGCGAGGCCAAATATAATTATCGACCGATTTAACCGTTATTGACAGATTAATTATACACTTTTATTTCCATTTATGTTACAATTATTTTATCTTAAGGAGGGATAAATGGCCGAAGGCAGAAGGCAACGGGTTAAAGAAAGAGCCCGTCGCGAAGGTATAAATAATTTTGAGCCGCACGAACTTCTGGAGCTGATGCTCTACCCCTATGTTCCCAGAAAAGACACCAAGCCGATAGCCGTGGAGCTTCTTTCAACTTTCGGGTCTTTGGACGGCGTGCTTAACGCCACCGAGAGGGATCTTCTAAGTATCAAGGGGATGACAAAAGAGGCGGCTTTTCATTTTTCGCTTTATTACCGAATATTCGCCCGCGCCAGAAGCGAAGGCGTAGATAAAAACAAGGTATTAAAAAACTTCGAGGAAGCGGGGAAATATGTTCTCGAAAGGATAGGGCACTTAAGGCACGAGGAGTTTCTGGTAATCTGCCTCGACAGCAAGAAAAGGGTAGTCCGAACCAAGTCCTTTACCGTTGAAGATCCCACAAAGACCGAAATAAACATAAGGCTTATAGTCGATACCATCCTGGGCGCAAAATGCGTTGCCGTAATCGTTGGGCACAATCACCCCTCGGGCGAGCTGCACCCCTCGGGCGACGACATAAACGCCACAAAGCTTCTGTTTAAGCTTCTGGAAAGCCTGGGCATAAAGCTGTACGACCATATAATCGTAAATCACAAGGACTGCTTCAGCTTTGTGCGCTCCAACCTTATGAAGTCTATAACCAGCATCCCCATGCTAAACCTTGCCGATCCCTCGGGCGATTATGAATAACAAAGAACGCGCCTCGCGGGGCGCGCAAATTTTCTTTTTTTGGTGCCATAAAGCCTTAGGACGATATTTTACTCGGCTGTTGCCAAATACCCCATAATACCGCAAAATACGCGGTAGGCGATCTTATCCTGATACTCGGGCGTATTCAGCAGGGCGTCGTCCTCCTTGTTGGACAAAAACCCGCACTCGACGATGGCGGAGGGATACTCGCTGCAATTCAGGATATAATAATCGCCCTTAAGAATTGTAAAGGCCCTGCCCGCGTATTCGGTGTTTAAGGTATTGAGGTTGCTTTGCAGCGATTCGGCAAGCGCCTTCCCCCTTTCGCTTATCGGCTGGTAAAACACCTGCGCCCCTCTCCTTGACGAATCGGGAAACTTGTTGCAATGTATGCTAACCACAAGGTTGGGCTTGGCTTCCTCTATAATCTTCTTGCGGGCCTGCATTTCGAGCTGTTTTTGCGTAATGGTTTCGACGAAAGGCAGGTTATGGTCTTTTCGGGTTAGGACGACCCCTATGCCGTTATCTTTAAGGAGCTTCTCTACCTTCTTTACTATAATAAGGTTAATCTCGGCCTCGTCCACCCCGCTTTCGACGCCTTTTGTGCCGCCGTCCTTTCCACCGTGGCCTGCGTCCAGTACGACGACAACCTCGGGAACGGGAGAGAACGCCGTTGCCGCGGCGGAGACCCCGAGCGCCGAAATCACGACAGCAAGGGCTGCCGCCATAATTATCAACATACGCTTTTTTACCACTACAAACATAACCCCTCGCAAAGCGTCAATTTTATTATGTTTTGGGTAACCGCGGACTGCGTTTTCGGCGGTTTTCGACAAACGAAAACAAAAAACGCCGCCGAGTTGTCAACAAAAACGGCACTTATCCACAGAGTTATCCACAATTATCATATTTTTGCGCATATCCGCTTAGAACAAAGGGGACAAAACAAGACAAAATACCCCGCCCGTGGGCGACGAAGGCTGTATTTATTCAAAATTCCAAAAATTAAGCGCAAAGAAGGCCTGAAAATGGCGCTTTCGGCGCCCGAAAAAGAGGATTACACGCGCGCGCACGCGCACGCTTAAAAATTATTAGATTTTATATATACAAATAGTATATAATTATGGTATAATTACAAGCGTAATAAACTTTTCGCAAGGAGAGGTGTATGACCGAGAAAGTTCAAAACGAATATAATCAGTCGGCGATTCAGGTTCTGGAAGGGTTAGAGCCCGTCCGCAAGAGGCCGGGCATGTACATCGGTAGCACGGATGTCAAAGGGCTCCACCATCTGGTAACCGAAATCGTCGACAACTCCATAGACGAAGCCGTAGCCGGTTACTGCACCCATATAGAGGTCGTCCTGCACGAGGACGGCTCCTGCAGCGTCACCGACAACGGCAGAGGCATACCCACGGGTATAATCCCCAAAGAAAACAAATCGGCAGTCGAGGTCGTTCTTACCAAGCTGCACGCCGGCGGCAAGTTCGGCGGTGGCGGCTACAAGATAAGCGGCGGCCTGCACGGCGTAGGCCTTTCGGTCGTTAACGCCCTTTCCGAAATGCTGGAGATACATGTCAGGCAAAACGGCAAGGTGTATCACCAGGTTTACCACAGAGGCATACCCGACGCCCCTCTTGCCGAAATCGGCGCGGCGGACGATACCGGCACATGCATAAGGTTCTTGCCCGACCCCCGGATTTTCGAAACCACCGAATTTCAGTACGACAGAATGCGCCTCCGCCTTCGCGAGCTTGCCTACCTTAATAAAGGGCTGCGCATAAGCATCGAAGACAAGCGCGAAGGGCACGAGAGAGCCGAATCCTTCTGCTACGAAGGCGGCATCATGCATTTTGTCGAGCACCTCAATAAGAGCAAAGAAAGAATCCTGCCCTCCATCGTCTATTTCGAGGAGATGTGCAACGGCATGATAGCCGAAATAGCCCTCCAATACAACACGGGCTACGAGGAGGTCATTTATACCTTTGCAAACAACATCAACACAGAGGAGGGCGGTTCGCATTTGGACGGCTTTAAAGCGGCTTTAACGCGCGTTATAAACGATTACGGCCAGAAGTCCAAAACCCTCAAAGAAAACGAAAAATTAAGCGGCGAGGATGTCCGCGAGGGCCTCACCGCCGTAATAAGCGTCAAGCTGCCCGAACCCCAATTCGAGGGCCAGACCAAGACCAAGCTGGGCAACAGCGAAATGCGCGCCTTTGTAAGCCGCGTAGTGACCGAAAAACTTAGCGAATACCTCGAGGAAAACCCCAAGGCGGCCAAAGAGCTCATCACAAAGGCCGTAAGCGCCCAGAGAGCGCGCGAAGCCGCCCGTAAGGCAAGGGAAGCCTTCCGCAAGGGCGTCATGGAATCTACCACCCTTCCCGGTAAGCTGGCAGACTGCACCGATACCGACCCCATGAACTGCGAAATCTACCTCGTAGAGGGCGATTCGGCAGGCGGCACGGCAAAGCAGGGGCGCGACCGCCAGTTCCAGGCCATCCTGCCGTTAAGAGGCAAGATTCTTAATGTAGAGAAAGCAAGGATGCACCGCATACTCGACAACGAAGAAATAAAGGCCATGATAAAAGCGTTCGGCTGCGGCTTTAAGGACGAATTCGATATAAGCAAGCTGCGCTACGACCGCATAATCTGCATGACCGACGCCGATGTGGACGGCAGCCATATAAGGATACTTCTTCTTACCTTCTTCTTCCGATTCATGCGCCCGCTTGTCGAAGAGGGGCATGTTTACATCGCCCAACCCCCGCTATATAAGGCGACAAGAGGCAAGGAAGTAAGGTATTTATACAGCGACGAGGAGCTCAAAGAGTACCAGGCCTCACTTAACGGCGCGAACTACGAGCTTCAGCGCTACAAAGGCTTGGGCGAAATGAACGCCGTACAGCTTTACGAAACAACGATGGATCCCGAAACCCGAACCCTTCTAAGGGTAACGGTTAAAGACGCCGAGGAGGCGGACGAAATCTTCAGCCTCCTGATGGGCGAGCACCCCGAGCTTCGCCGCGCCTTCATAGAAGAAAACGCAAAGCTTGTAAAGGAGTTGGACATCTAAAATGGAAAAGAGCAAAATCGATATCAATAAGATAAAAGAAACATTATCTAAAACCAAAATCGTGCCCGTCGATGTGCGGGACGAAATGGCGAAATCCTTTATAAGCTACGCAATGGCGGTTAATGTCAGCCGCGCCATTCCCGATGTCCGCGACGGCTTAAAACCCGTGCAGCGCCGCATACTTTACGCCATGTACGAGCTGGGCAATACCCACGATAAGCCCTATAAGAAATGCGCGAGAATCGTCGGTGAAGTGCTTGGTAAATACCATCCCCACGGCGACAGCGCCGTTTACGACGCTCTTGTAAGAATGGGGCAGGACTTCTCGATACGCGCCACCCTTATAGACGGGCACGGCAACTTCGGCTCGGTAGACGGCGACCCGCCCGCGGCCCAGAGGTACACCGAGGCGAGGCTCTCCAAAATAGCGGGCGAACTGCTTCGCGACCTCGACAAAGACACGGTAGACTACTATCCCAACTTCGACGACACCCTAATGCAGCCCACCGTGCTTCCCGCCAAGTACCCCAACCTTCTCGTAAACGGCAGCGAGGGCATAGCGGTAGGTATGGCGACAAGCATACCCCCGCATAACCTCGCCGAGGTCATAAACGGAACAATCGCGCTTATAGACAACCCCGACATCACCATAGACGAGCTTATGGAGCACATCCCCTGCCCCGACTATCCCACAGGCGGCATAATCCTCGGCAGGATGGGCATCAGGCAGGCGTATATGACGGGCAAAGGAAGCATCGTCATTCGCTCCAAATGCGAGATAGAAGAGCACAACGGCAGAAACCGCATTGTCGTCACCGAAATACCCTATCAGGTAAACAAAGCAAACCTCGTTAAAGAGATAGCCGACCAGGTAAAGGACAAGCGCCTCGAAGGCATAAGCGACATCCGCGAAGAGTCCGACCGCTTCGGCATGCGCATAGTCATAGAGCTTAAGCGCGACGCCCAGCCGCAGGTTGTACTCAACACCCTTTATAAGCAAACCAACCTTCAGGTCTCCAACGGCATAATCTTCCTTGCCCTCGTAGACGGCGTCCCAAAGGTTCTAAACCTCAAGGAAATGCTTTCAAGCTATATCGCCCACCAGATTGTCGTAGTCGAGAGAAGGACGCGCTACCTGCTCGCCAAGGCGCTCGAAAAAGAGCACATCCTTAAAGGGCTTGTAATCGCGCTTGCCAACATCGACGAGGTTATAGAGATAATCAAAAACAGCAAAGAGCGTTCGGACGCCCAGAAAAACCTTATAGAGAGGTTCGAGTTAAGCGAAAAGCAGGCAAACGCCATCCTTGACACCAGGCTTGCCCGCCTTACGAGCCTCGAAGTCGAAAAGATTAACGAAGAGCTCGCCGCGCTCACCCTCGAAATCGCCGATTACAGGGAAATCCTCGAAAAGCCCGAAAGAGTGCGCGCCATAATCAAAAACGAGCTCGCCATCATAAGAAACAGCTACTCCGACAAGAGAAGGAGCGAGCTTTCCTACGACATCTTCGAAATCGACATAGCCGACCTTATCGAGCAAAAGGATGTGGTAATTTCGATGACCTACCATGGCTATGTAAAGCGCATTTCTGTGGACGAATACAAGACCCAGAACAGAGGCGGCATGGGCATAACCGCGCATAAGACAAAGGATGAGGACTTCGTGCAGCATATGTTCGTGTGCAATACCCACGACGACCTTCTCTTCTTCTCCAACAAGGGAAAAGTCTATTGCCTTAAGGCCTTCCAGGTGCCCGAAGCCGCGAGAGCGGGCAAGGGCAGGGCGGTCGTCAACCTTCTGCCCCTTACCGAAGACGAAAAGATAACCGCCTTCCTGCCCATAAAGAGCTACGAAACGGGCTATATGATTATGGCAACCCGCAACGGCCTTATTAAGAAGTGCGACCTGAGAGAGTTCGAAAACATACGCTCCAACGGAAAGATTGCCATTACATTAACCGAAGACGACGAACTGATAGTCGCCGACATAACGACGGGAGAAGACGAAATCCTTATGGCGTCCTCCGACGGCAAGTGCATACGCTTTAAGGAAGAGGATGTCCGCCCCACCGGCAGAGGCTCCCAGGGCGTCCGCAGCATCAAGCTTGACGAGGGCGACGCCGTTGTCGACATGGCGGTTATTAAAGAGGGCTGCAAGGTCGTAACCGTCACCGAGAACGGCTACGGCAAGCGCAGCGACCTCGACGATTACAGGCTGCAAGGAAGAGGCGGAAAGGGCATTAAAGCAGGCACCTTTACGGAAAAAACGGGCCGTCTCGTAAACCTTAAGCTTGTAGACGAAGAGCACGACCTCATTATAATAGCCGACAACGGCATAATGATACGCATTGCGGCCAACTCGATAAGCAACATCGGGCGAAACACCCAGGGCGTAAGGCTCATGAGGCTCAAAGACGGCGCCAAAGTAGTCGCGATGGCTCTCACCCCGCACGAGGAAGACGCCGAGTACGACGAAATAGACGGAGAGCCTGCAGACGATACCCCCGCCGAAAACGCCGCCGCCGAAGCCGATCAACCCGCCGGGCAACCCGCTCAAAACGACAAATAAATACAAAATGTTTCACATGAAACACTAACAGCAAACGCCGCCGAAAGCGGCGTTTTTTGTGCTGTTTCTCGCGAAAAGCAATAAAATCTGACAGTTTTCGAGACGGCGCTTAATGAAAGAATTATCAAAACAGAGAGGGTTTTCTATATAAACCGTGTCATACACATCTTGCCCCCGGAAGGCTCTTTTTGTGTTGATAAACCAAATAAAACGAAAAAAGCGCAGCTGCTTGCTGCGCTATGGTGGGAACAACAGGGCTCGAACCTGTGACATCATGCTTGTAAGGCATGCGCTCTCCCAGCTGAGCTATGCTCCCGATTGGTGACCCCAAGGAGATTCGAACTCCTGTTACCGCCGTGAAAGGGCGATGTCTTGACCACTTGACCATGGGGCCGTAAAATGGTAGCGGCGGTGGGACTCGAACCTACGACCTGCCGGGTATGAACCGGCCGCTCTAACCAACTAAGCTACGCCGCCTAAAATGGTAGCGGGGATGGGATTTGAACCACATGACCTTCGGGTTATGAGCCCGACGAGCTACCAGCTGCTCCACCCCGCGACGATGCTTATATATAGTATACTGTATAAGAATTTTTGTCAACTGATTTTAAATGATTTTTGAGGCGCGCGGCAAATCGCCCGCCCAATATATGGTAGTATAGCCCGAAAATCCTTATTTTATTATCAGTTTATGTTATAGCCTCTTTAGCTGGGAGCGCAGGCGGCTTAAGCACTCGTCTTTGCCTAGGATATCCGCCATCTCGAAAGCGCCGCCGGGGGTTACCTCGCGGGCGGTGAGGGCTATGCGGAAGCACCACAGGAAGGCGCCCTTCTTTATGCCGTTAGCCTCGCAGTAGGAGCCTATCGACTCGTGCAAAGAATCGATGTTGAAGCTATCCAGCCCTTCGATAATTTTAACGGAGGCCTCTAATATGGGCTTTGCTGTTTGGGCGTTCGTCTTGTTTTTCTTGTTTTCGTACAAAGTAAGGCTAAAATCTGGCGAGTATTCGGCGAGAAAGGCGACCTTTTCGGGTATCTCGCCGAGTGTTTCCACGCGGTTTTGCAGCAGGGCGCTGAATTTGTCGTAGTCGTACTTGCCCGCGACAGCCGATTTTTCGTAGAAGGGCTTTGCCAAGGCGCAGAACCTTTCAAAGGGAAGCTCCCTTATATACTGGCCGTTCAGCCAGCGCATTTTTTCCTCGTCGAAGATGCTTGCCGATTTGCTTAAGCCCTCAACCGAGAAGTTTTCGATAAGCTCGGCAAGGCTCATTTTTTCCACATTGTTTTTGGGGCTCCAGCCGAGAAGGGCGATATAGTTAACGATTGCCTCGGGAAGGTAGCCCTTTGCGATAAAGTCCTCGAAGTTTGCGTCGCCGTAGCGCTTGCTTAACTTTCTCTGAGCGTCCTTCATTATGGGCGGGAGGTGCATATATTGGGGGATTTCCCAGCCGAAGCTTTGGTAAATAAGATTGTATTTGGGCGTCGAGCTAAGATACTCCGTGCCCCTTATAACATGGGTTATGCCCATAAGGTGGTCGTCCACGACATTTGCGAAGTTATATGTCGGCATACCGTCGGATTTAAGAAGGATGTTGTCCTCGAGATCGGCGCAGTCTACCGAAATCCGCCCGAAAACCATATCATCGTAAGCCGAAGTGCCCTCGGTGGGGATGTTCTGCCTTATAACATAGGGCTCGCCGGCCTTAAGCCTTCTTTCGACTTCCTCTTTGGGAAGGTGCAGGCAATGCTTGTCGTACTTTCTCACGCCCTTGTCGTCGGCAAGGCTTTCCAGCCTTTCCTTATCGCAGAAGCAGTAATACGCCCCTCCCAGTTCGACAAGCTTGTGGGCGTACTCGGCGTAAATTGCCTTTCTCTCGCTCTGCACATAGGGGCCGCAGTTGCCCGGATTCATCGGGCTTTCGTCGGGTATTATACCCGCCGTTTCCAGAGTGCGGTAGATGAGCCCTATGGCTCCCTCCACATACCTTTCCCTGTCGGTATCCTCTATGCGGAGCAAAAACTCTCCGCCATGCTTTTTGGCGAAAAGGTAGGCGTAAAGGGCGGTGCGCAGGTTTCCTATATGCATAAAGCCCGTGGGGCTGGGGGCAAATCTGGTTCTTACTTTCATAATCAATCCTTCTTTCTTTATAAAAACGGCCGAAAAGCCGTTTTGGTTATGTAATATAGTGTTTTTTTGCTCCCTGATTCCAAAATCCAGGAAGCCCTCGTTATTTGAGTTCGTGTAATATTCGGGCAACCATAAAACCGCCGAACAGGAACAACCCGGGACAGTGCGCCAGGATGCGCCGCAAATTGCGTGCGGCTAAAAACCGCGCTTGCCCGGCGCTACTTCTTAAGCTGCTCCATCAGTTCGTATATCCTCTGGAGGTCGTCTTTGGTATAGTAATCTATGTAGATTCTGCCCTTGCTGTCGTTGCCCACAATCTTTACTTTTGTCGAGAAAATCCTCTTCATGTCGTCCACGAGGTTTTTCATCTCGAGGGTTAGGCGCAGCTTTTCGTCGGGCTTCAGGCGCTTGGGCGCGAGCTCGGGGTTTAAGTAATACTTTACCTTCAGCTCAAGCTCTCTTACCGACATCTGCCCGTCGCAGGCCTTGTAGGCAAACTCCCGCTGGGCTTCCTTGCTATCTACGGGTAGGATGGCGCGGGCGTGCCCCGCCGACAGCCTGTTCTGCCTTACAAGCTCCTTTACTTCTTCGTCCAGCCCGAGAAGCCTTATGGTATTAGCCACACTGCTTCTTGCCTTGCCCACCCGGTGGGCGACTTCTTCCTGCGTGAGGTTGTAAAGGGCAGCGTATTCGCTGAGGGCCTCCGCCTCTTCGATGGGGTTCAGGTCCTCTCTTTGCAGGTTTTCTATAAGGCTTATCTCGCGGCGTTTGCGGGCATCCAGCTTTTTAACTATGGCAGGTACGCTAGTAAGCCCGAGCTTCTGTGCGGCGCGGTAGCGGCGCTCGCCGGCTACAATCATATATCCGCTTTCGGAAGGCGTAACGATGAGCGGCTGAATTATGCCGTGAACGCGGATGCTGTTTTCAAGCTCCTCCTGCTCCCGCTCGCCGAAGTGTTTTCGGGGCTGTTCGGGGTCGGGGATGACCTTATCTATCTCAAGATTGAATATTTTTTCGCCGTCCATGATCTCGGCGGGTGTTGCCGAAGGCAGCGAAGCGTCCTCGATGTTTTCGAGAAGGGTCTTTAGGCCTCTGCTTATTCTTTTCGCCATATCGCACTCCTGTTACAGCGGCTGTTTTATTATTCTCGAGTACCTGCGGGGGTATTCCGCGGGTGTGGCCGCCGTCTTTTTATATATCAGTAGCTTTCGGGCGTGTCCGCCCTCTAAAGTATAGCCGTAAGTTTCGATAAGTTGCATCTTGAGGGCTTTTGCCGCCCCCTTTGCCGCCTCGATTTCATCCTCTCCGTCGCCCTTGTATGCCAAAAACCTTCCGCCGACTTTTATAAGGGGGGAGGCAAGCTCAAGAAGGATGGGCAGAGCCGCAACCGCTCTCGCCGTCACGATATCGAAGCTTTCGCGCCTGTCCGTTCGGGCAATCTCTTCGGCTCTTTCCTTTACGGCCTCTGCTTCTTCAAGCCCGAGATGTTTTACGGCGGCGTTCAGGAAGTCGGCTTTTTTGCCTATCCCGTCCGTCATCGTAAGGGAAATATCGGGTCGGGCAATCTTAAGCGGTATTGCGGGGCAGCCCCCGCCGCTTCCTATATCCAGAAGCCTTTTTGTCTCTTTCGGGATAAAGGCGGCTCCTGCAAGGCTGTCGCCGAGGTGCTTGACTATCGCCTCGTCGAAGGATGTTATTGCCGTAAGGTTCAGGCGGGTATTGTAATCCAGCAAAAACTCAAGATATCTTTTAAGTTTTTCTGCCTGAATTTCGGTTATTCCGGGCAGGTACACAGCGAGTTTTTCTTTCATAATTTCCTTTTGTTGCCGGGAAGGCAACAAAAATCGGGATTTGTAACATATTGTTACCGATTTATCCCGTCTGTTTGGGGTTTTGTAACATAAATGTTACAGATTTTCCCATTTATATGGGAATTATACCACAGTTATGTAGCCGATTGCAACAAAAATGGGTTTTGACTGCCCCGAGGGTAAGAAGGCTTATTTGCTTTTCTTCTTGAGGCAGATTATTAAAACCGTGATATCTGCGGGGGTCACACCGTATATTCTCGACGCCTGTCCCACGGTTAAAGGGCGAATCTTTTTGAGTTTTTCCCTTGCCTCGCTCAAAAGTCCCTCGACTTTGTCGTAATCGAAGCCATCGGGAATAACAAGCTCCTCTAGCCGCGCTTCCTCCCTTATCTCCCGCCTTTGTTTGTCGAGGTAACCCTCGTATTTAAGTTCGGTTTCGACATATTTTAAGGCCCTCAAATCGCAGCCTGCGAAGTCGGGCGATGCCGCCATAAGGTCGTCGGCGGTAAGGCGGGTTCTTTTAAGAAAATCCTTAGCAGATATCCCGCTTTTCGGGGGAGTTTCGCCCTTTGCCTCAAATAAATCCTTTACCGAGGCGGGCGAAAACGACACCGAAAGAAGCCCCTCTATCCTTTCTATCTCTTTTTTATGCTCCAGATACCTCTTGTAACGGTCTTCCTTAACAAGCCCCAGGCTCCTGCCTGTTTCGGTCAGGCGGATATCGGCGTTGTCCTGCCTTAGCTGCAGCCTGTATTCGGCTCTCGATGTCATCATTCGGTAGGGTTCGTCCACCCCTTTCGTAACAAGGTCGTCTATCAGAACGCCTATATACGCCTGGTCGCGCCTTAAAACAAAGCCTTCCCTGCCTTGCAGATACAGGGCGGCGTTTATGCCCGCCATAATCCCCTGCGCCGCGGCTTCCTCGTACCCGCTGCTGCCGTTGGCCTGCCCAGCCGAGAACAGCCCTTTTACCGTTTTAATCGCCAGCGTGGGATAAAGGGCTGTGGGGTCTACGCAGTCGTATTCTATGGCGTAGCCGTAACGCATAATCTTTGCGTCCTCAAGCCCGGCAACGCTTGCGACCATCTTGTCCTGTATATCGTAAGGGAGCGAGGTCGAAAGCCCCTGCGCGTACACCTCATGGGTATCCGTGCCCTCGGGTTCGATAAACACCTGATGGCGGTCTTTGTCTTTGAACCTCACCACCTTTGCCTCGATTGAGGGGCAATAGCGGGGGCCCACACCTTCTATAAACCCGTTGAAAATAGGGGCACGGTGAAGGTTGGAAAGTATTATGTCATGAGTGGTTTTGTTAGTGTAAGTGAGGTAGCAAAGGAAGTCGTTACGGTTAAAGTTATCCGACATAAAACTAAAAGTCGGGATACCTTTATCGCCGTATTGGGGAGCCATTTTCGAATAATCTATAGACGAAGCAAGCAGCCTCGGGGGAGTGCCCGTCTTAAATCTCATGAGGGGGATGCCCAGCTTTTCGAGGCTTTCGGAAAGCCTGAAACTTGCCTGGAAACCGCTCGGGCCGCTGTCTCTCGAATACTCGCCGATAACTATTCTGCTGTCCAGATACACCCCCGTGCAAAGCACGACGGCCTTGGCAAGGTAGGTTTCGCCCAGAGCGGTCTTTACCCCTGTTATCTCGCCGCCCTCGCAGAGAATCTCGGTTACCTCTCCTTCCAGAACGGTCAGGTTGGGGGTAGACTCCAGAGCCTGTTTGGCAAGCCTGTGGTAAAGCGCTTTGTCCACTTGAGCCCTCAGGCTGTGAACGGCGGGGCCGTTGCCCAGGTTCAACATCCTTGCCTGGATGGTCGCCTTGTCGGCAAGTATGCCCATAAGCCCGCCCAAAGCGTCCACTTCCTTGACTAAATGCCCCTTGCCCGTGCCCCCTATGTTTGGGTTGCAGGCAAGAAAGGCAATCGCCTCAAGGGTCAAGGATATCATCAATGTATTGTGTCCCATCGCAGCGAGGGCGTGAGCGGCCTCGACTCCTGCGTGCCCTCCGCCCACAACGATGGCATCGTATGCTTTCATATTATTTTCCTACGCAAAATTCGCTGAATATCTTGTCGTATACATCCTCCGAAACATCGGTCCCCGTTATCGCGGCAAGCGCCCTGCAGGCGTGCCGGATATCCACCGCCGTGCAGTCGGGCGGAGCGATGTCGAAGTTCTCCTTCGCCGAAGAAAGGGCGTCGATGGCCTCTTTAACGGCAAAGATGTGCCTTTCGCGGGTCAGTATGGCAGAGCCCGAAAGCTCGGCCGCGCCCGTCTTATCAAGTATGAGCTTTATAAGCCCTTCTATATTGTGCCCCGTCTTCGAGGAAATCTTAATGTCGGCATTGCGGGGGTGCTTTTCGCGGTCCGATTTGCTTTGGGCGATTATTACCTTTTTGCCCCTGTATAGCTTTTCGAGATTTCTTTCCTCCTCGGTTTCGGGGGCCGAGCCGTCCTTAAGTATAACCACAAGGTCGGCGCCCTCGATTGCGGTTTTTGCTCTCGTGACTCCTATTTTTTCAATCGGGTCGTCGCTTTCGCGAATCCCTGCGGTGTCCACAAGGTTTATCCTCACGCCTTCCCACTCGAGGGTTTCGTACAGCGTGTCCCTTGTCGTCCCGGGGATGTCGGTAACTATTGCGCGGTCGTCCTTAAGCAGGGCGTTAAGCAGGCTGGACTTGCCCGCATTTGGAAGCCCCGCAATCGCAACGGTAACACCTTCCCGCACCAAAGAGCCCTTTTTGGAAGAATCGTAAACTTGTTTAAGCTCTTCCAAAACCTTATTAATGATATCCAAAGCCGCAGCTTTGGTATCCTCAAGTATTTCTTCGGGATAATCCAACCCCGCCTCGAGGTTGGCAAGCGCCATATTCAGCCGGTCGGCGTTTTCGTAAATTTTCTTTGCGATCTCACCGCTCATCAGCCTGTAAGCCTGCAGGGCTTCTGCCTCGCTTCGGGCGCTAATCAGGTCGGCTATTCCTTCGGCCGCATCCAGCGTCAGCTTGCCGTTTATGAAGGCTCTTTTCGTAAACTCCCCGGGCAGGGCCGGCCTCGCTCCGAGCTCGATGCAAGCCCTTATGATGCTTCTTATTATCACCCTTCCGCCGTGGCAATGGAACTCCACGATGTCCTCGCCCGTATATGATTTAGGCGCTTTGCAGTACATACAAAACGCCTTGTCTTTCAGGTTGGACGCCGTAACCGTTCCGAGGTACATCCTGCGGGGCTCGGCATTTATGAAGTTTTCCAGCTCGGCGGTGGAGAAAATCCGCGAGGCTATCTCCAGAGCGTTCTCGCCCGAGATTCTTACGATACCAATCGCGCTGACGCTTACCGGAGCGGTAGATTCGGCGACAATGGTATCCATATATTAAAATCTGCGCTTGTTATATCCGAAGCTGCGGGTTCTGGCGGGACCGTTGCGGCGGAAGTCAGAGGACTTGCCGTAGGAATTGTTGCGCTCGTTGTTGGGGATTATTACGACATGGCGGTACTTGCCCTCGCCTTCGGATTGGGTTGTAACATCCTTGTCGCCCGCGAGCGTTGTATGGATAACCCTGCGCTCGAAGGGGTTCATGGGCTCGAGCGCGGTACGGCGGCCGCTCTTTACAGTCTTTTGTGCAAGCCTTCTCGCGAGGTTGGCGAGAGTGTCTTTGCGCCTCTTGCGGTAGTTGCCGGCGTCAACCTGGGCTCTTATAAAACCTCTGCCGCCCCTGTTGGCTATAATGAGGGCAAAATATTGGATAGAGTCCAGCACCTCGCCGCGATAGCCGATCACCTGTCCGGCGTCGTCGCCGTTGATGTAAATGTTAACCTCGTTGTTAAGGGTGTCCGAGGTGACATCGCACTTTACGCCCATTCTTTGGATGACATTTTTTACGAAGTCTTCGCACTCGGCGCGGGCCGCCTCGACATCGGCGGAAGCCGCGGTGGTCTTGGCGTCTTCGTCGAATTCGGGCTCTTCCGTTTCGGCGGCCGCGGGTTCGGCCTTGGGGGTTATCGCCACGCAGGCCTTTGTGAAGATGCCGCCGTAGCTTTTTACTTCTACTTCAACCTGGCTTTCGGTAAGCCCAAGCTCTTTCAGGCCCAGAGCGATTGCTTCGTCTACCGTAGCGCCTTTGAATTCCATTGGTGTCTTGTCTTTCATCTCTATGCTTACTTCCTTATAGAATTATTGCGATTTTATTTTGCCGCATTGGCTATTTCTTTATCGTTGTCGAAAGGATCATATCCTTGCGCTTTGTGTCAATCCGTTTGGAAACAATATTGAACCCAAGGTTAAACAGGGTGGTAAACAAGCTGCTAACCACCATATAGAGGGCAAACGCCGTGCTGTAGAACAGCGTAAGTACGCCCATCATAAGCGGCACAAAGTAAGACATCATTTTTGCTTGGGCCTGCTGCGCCTTTAATTGTTCCTCTGTCTGTCCTGCCATCTGTGGCGTTTCGGGGGCTTTAATGAGCTTTGTGGAGAGAACGCTCAGCGCCAGCGAAATTATGGGAAGAATAAGGTACCCGTTCCAGACCTTCTTTCCGTTTTCGTTAACATTGTACTTTTTGATGATGGGCGACATCACCATATTGTAATCTTCGCGGTCGGCGTTGGGTATGCCAAGCTTGCCTATGCCGGTGCCGCTGTAAGTCGAGATATCGGGTATGGGGCTCTTCCACGAGTCGGGCATGAAGATGTTTTTGGTAAGCAAGAACCTTTCGGGCTTGTACGCCTCTACCACGGCTTTTTCGGCTTCTCCCGTCGCGTAGGCTTCCAGAGCGTCCTCGTCGGTAATCTCATCCTTCTTGAGTTCGGCCGCCTCGTCGTAGGCCTCGTGGTATATCTCGTAGAGGTTATCGAACACCGTCGAGTTATAATGCCTTACCGCGCTGTTGAAGCCCGAAAATACCACAAAGAATATAACAATCGTGATTAGAGAGGGCAGGCAGGCGCTGAAGGCGTTGTACTTATATTTTTTGTACAACTCGCGCTGCTTTACCATAAGGAGCTCGCGGTTTTGCCCGCACTGCTTGTTAATTTTGTCAAGCTCGGGCTTCATTTGCTCCATTTTAAGGGCATTTTTGCGGGAAAGCACCTTCTGCCAAACATCGAAGGGCAGGGTAATAAGTTTCAAAAACAGCGTAAACAGGATAACCGTTATGCCGAAGGCGCCTATCAGTTGGTAGTCGTTCCCCCACGAAAGCACCCATTTGTAGAGGCCGTTATAGATAAGCTTGCCTATGCCGTTAAGTTCGGTGGCGAGGATCATAAGGTCCATTTTGCGTTTCCTCTGAAATTTTCTTTTACGGGGTCAAAGCCGCCTTTGGCGAAGGGGTTGCAGCGCAAAATTCTTGCCGCTCCCATAGCCGAGCCCACCAAAACGCCGTATTTGTTGATAGCATCCAGCGTATACATCGAGCAGGTAGGGGTATAAATGCAATCACGACCGATTATGGGCGAAAAAACTTTCTTATAAAACAAAATCAACGCCCGACATATTCGTTTCATGCTTTCAGGTGTCCTGCTTTTTCGAACAGCGAAAGCAAAGCGCCCAGGATGTCGTCGAAGCTTGCGTCCGCTATGCCTTCGCGAGCGGATATCACATAATTATAATTTCCGCCAAGCCTTGGTAAAATTTTTCGTATTGCTTCGCGTATGCGCCTTTTTGCCTTGTTGCGCGCCACGCTTCCCCCGACTTTTTTGCTTACGCTTACGCCGAACTTGAGGCCTGCGGCTTTAACATAAAATAGGACTAGGATGGGGGAAGATAGCGCCGTGCCGTTCCTGTAAATATAATTGAAGCTGGCGCTATTGGTCAGCCGCAGCGCCTTATTCATTATGCCGTCAGTTTAGCTCTGCCCTTTGCGCGCCTGCGCGCGAGAACTCTTCTTCCGCCTTTGGTGGCCATTCTGGCGCGGAAGCCGTGAACTTTGCTTCTTTGTCTTTTCTTGGGTTGATAAGGTCTTTTAGTCGCCATAAATAATCTATCTCCTGACAATTAATTTCATCTTGAGCTTTCGATAAGCTATAAAATTATATACTATATAGGTACGGGTGTCAACTAAAAAAGAAAGTTCAGCCAACAAGCTTAGTATTTCCCAAGAGGCGAGGGCTTATAACACGGGCAAAGCCCGCTAAAAACAACAAGAATATGCTATACTTAATGGGGCGATAAACCTAAAGAGGTTATTATGAAAAACATTCTTTTGATTCTCACGGGCGGCACGATAGGGAGCTGTTCCCGAGGCGGGGCCCTTTCGGTAAGAAAGGAAGGCTCGATTCTTTTGGATTTGTACAACAGGGTCGGGAAAAGTGAAGGCATCTCCTTCGACATCCTGCGCCCCCTTAATATATTAAGCGAAAACGCCACCGCGGGCGACATCATAAAGATAATAAACACGGCGGCGGGGGCGGATTTCAACAAATACGACGGTATCGTTATGACATACGGCACCGACACTTTAGCCTACTGCGCCAACCTCGCCGCGATGGCTTTACACAATTCCCCCGTTCCCGTTGTCTTTGTCGCGGCGGACAAGCCGCCCGAAGAGGAGGGCTCCAACGCACTCGCCAACTTCTCGGCGGCGGTAGACTTTATTTCAACCGAGGGCTTAAACGGCGTATACTTCAGCTACCGTAATCCCGGCGAGGAAACAAAAATCCACCTCGCCTCCCGCGTAACCCAGGCGGCGCCTGTCACGGGCGACTTCAACAGCGTGGCAAACCTGCATTTCGGCACGGTAAGGGAAGGCAGATTTACCCTCAATACCTCGCCGCGAAACCCAACCCCCGAAAGGATAAAAGAAAAGGCGGGATTTCCCCTTCCTATTTCGCAAGCCCCGCCTAAAATACTGTATATCAAGCCTACCCCCTATACGGATTTCGGCATATACGGTTTGCAAACAACGGCTGCCGCGGCGGCGGTTATAGAGCTTTACCACAGCGGCACGGGCAGCGCGGAGGGAGAGGCAAGCCTCGCCGAGTTTATAAAAAGATGCTCCGCGCGAAACATCCCGGCCGTGCTCGCAAGCTATCCGTATACGGACGGAAGGAAATATGTAACCACCGAAGCTTTGGAAAAGGCGGGCGGCATTTTCGCGTACAGGATGAGCCCCGAGGCCGCCCTCGCCAAGACGGTAGCTTATTTTCTCGGCAAAAAAGAAATATCCCTCGCCGAATATCTGGCGAGGGACCTGTTCTATGAGATCATAGAATAAAAACTATTCTCCCGATAGTATTTCAGCCAATTCGTCTATGTCTTTGGCGATGTAAGTCGCGCCCGCGGCTTCGAGTTCTTCGCGCGTCCCGAACCCGTAAAGCACGCCTACGGAATCCATATTGTTGTTTTTGGCACCCCAAATGTCGTATTCGCGGTCGCCCACCATTACGCATCCTTCGGGCGAGGCTATGCCGCATTCCTTCATCGCGTGGGCGATAACTTCGTCTTTTTCAGAGCGTTGCCCGTTAAGTTCGCTACCCGCAACCTTCTCGAAAAACTTAGCCATGCCAAAGTGCTCTATAATTTTTTCTGCGTAGACGGTGGGCTTTGCGGTGGCTACAATAAGCCTCTTGCCCGCCTTGTACAGCTTTTCGAGAAGCTCTTTCATTCCGGGATACTCGGCGTTTTGCCATATACCCTCGCGGGAGAAAATCTCGCGGTACTTTTGTATGGCTAAGGCGTTGTCCGCCCCTTCCAGCCCGTAGTATTTCCTGAAGGAAAACTCCAGCGAAGGGCCTATAAACTTGCAAAGCTCGTCCAGGTCGTTTACATATATCCCAAAATGCGAAAGGGCGTACGCCACCGATTTGGTGATCCCTTCTTTAGGGTTAGTCAGCGTGCCGTCCAGGTCAAAAAGTATGATATCGTATCTCTTTGTCGATTTGTCCATATTATTCATTATATCATAGCGGCCCGCCTTTTGCTAACGAAGCGGGGGCAATTCGCCATTCGAAGGCTAACCATATAATAAAGGCCGAAGCGCTATTGCGTCGACCTCCCGCGTGATATTTACGACAGACAGCGATTATTACAGATACTGCCTCATGCTGCTTATCGTATTGTTGTATGCCCCCTGGAGCTCCTCTATAAGCGAGCGGTCTACGCCGGGCTCTAAGGCGTTGTCTATTTTGGTGAGGCTTATCATGCCCATATTCGCGCCCTGAATGAGCATTTCGGCAAGCTTCGAGGGGCTGTTGTCTATTATGGTCTTCATTTTCGTTTGCCCCCAAAGCATTATCTTGGGCAAAAACCCTTCGTCCTCCACCTCTACCTTTTCGTTGGCGATGATGTCTTTAACCTTCAGCTCCAACTCCTTATAGTTTTTTTCCTGCTCGAGCAGGGCGACCGAAAATTGCTTGTCGGTGTTAACGCTCTCGAGGGCCTTTATGCTGTCTATGGATGTATTTGCGGCTTTCAGTACTTCTCTTAACACAGTTTCTCTGTTCATAATCTTCTCCTTCGCCGTTTAGTATTTGTCAAAACGCCGAAATAATTAATAGAAACAAAATTTAACAGAGAAAAAAAGAGAACAATAAAAAAGGCTGAATTCAGCCCGAATTCAGCCCAAAGTAACGCCGTAAAAAGATTTAAGCCGCTCCAGCATATCCTTTTCGGTAATTTTTGCCGTCAGGCAGCCGTATGCGGTAACGCAGTTGGAGCCCGCGATATTCCCGCACATAATGGCTACATCGGGGGAAGCTCCCTTGCAAAGCCCGTAGACGAAGCCGGCCAGGAAGGCGTCGCCCGCCCCCGTCGAGTCCTTTCGGGCGGCGGGAAGGGTAGGTATAACTTTGCCTTCGCCGTTTTCGTACAAATACGCGCCGCCGCTGTCCAGTTTGACAATCGCGCTTCCCGTAAACTGCGACAGCACCTTTGCGGCTTCGGCGGGGTCGTCGGTTTTCGCGATAACCGAGACTTCCTTTCGGTTGGGAAGGTACCAGTCGGCGATAGCGAGATATTCCTTATAGCCCTCAAAGCTCATGCCTTCCTCGTAGCCCGGGTCGAAAATGAGGGTTGCCCCCTCGTCCTTAAGCTGTTTATAAATATCCTTATTGTTGGGCTGCATCAGCACAAAGTCGGCGCCTTTGCAGGTTTCGTAAAGCTCTTTTTCGGTCGCCAAGGTAGACGGCTCGCCGTAGGTGATAAAAGTCCTGTCGGCGTGCGTCACCATAGCCGAGGTTACATTTACGGGTATGCCTCTTCCGTCATAAAGGTTTACAGGGGTTATACCTTCTTCCTTGAGGCGGGCGGCGGCAAACTCCGACAGGTAATCCGTGCCCATCCATGTGCCAAGCTTAACCTTAATTCCCAGCCGGCTTAAAGTCACAAGCGAGCCGGGTATCCCCCCTCCGAGGCCCATAAAAAAATCGCGGCAGTAAAGCTCCTCCCCCTCGTTCGGGAGGCGCTCAAACCCCACATAAATAAGGTCCACATTCAGCCTTCCCACGCCCGCGACAAGTTTATCCGTCATTTCCAATCCCCGCAAAATTCTTTGTTAAGCTCGGCATACTCGTCGACAAGCGCCTTAGCTATTGAATAGGAGTTAACAAGAGGGTGCACCATCAGCGCCTTTACGGCGGTTTCCTTGTCCCTTGTAAGAATGGCTTTCGAGGCAAGCCTCTCGTACAGCTTTACCGTGGATATAAGCTGCTTCTTGTCCTCCGAAATACCGCCGAACTTATGCGGCACGGCGCCATCTTTGGTTACCGTGCAGGTCGCCTCGATTATGTCGGTATCCTGCAAAAAGTCCAACGCGCCGTTGTTGGGAACGCATAGCACCATATTGCCGCTAGCTTCGCCGCGCTCCAGCCTTATGTATTTAAGCGCGACGCCGGCGTAGCCTCCTTCGTCGGGCGAGTGGATGTCAAACTTCCATTCCTTTATCCCCCTGGAAACGCCGGTTTCGTTAGCCATATACATGGCCTCGCGAAGCCCGTACCACTTCTCGAACACGGCAAGCTTTTCTTCAAAACCGCCTTTTGTCGAGAGAAGTTCCTTGGTCATATTCTCGTTAATTTCGGCAATTATCTCGCCCCTTGTCTTATCGGCGGCAAGGATATTCGCGACAGCCCTTTCCCTGTAGTAATAATAGTAAAGGTACTCGTTGGGTATCTCTTTTAAGAATTTCAGTAGCCCTTTGTCGAAAAATTTGAGGTCGGTAGCCTGGCGCGCATTCTCCGACTCCAAAAGTTCCTCTATCATTTCTTTCCCCTTTATCTTTACCGAAGAAAAGTAAGAAAGATGGTTAAGCCCGTAGCATTCGGCGTCCACATCGTCGGGGCCGGCGCCGTAGAGGTCGGCAAACTGCCTTATCATTCCGCTGGGGGCGTCGCAAATGCCGAAGGTAAAATTATATCCCGCGTCCCTTAGCGCCTGCGAAACCACGCCCGCGGGGTTGGTGAAGTTAAAAACTTTAACGCCTTCTTTGGCGTGTTTTTTAATTAGCTCGCAATAGGCGATAAGTGAGGGCACCGAGCGCATGGCAAACGAAATACCCACCCCTCCCGTGGTCTCCTGCCCGAGTACGCCTAAGCCAAGGGCAATCCTTTCGTCCTTTGCCCGCATGCGGTCGCCGCCCGCCCTTATAGTGGTAATAACATAGTCGGCGCCCTTTACCGCTTCGACGGGATCGGTAGTAAGCGAAAATTTAAGCTCGGGGTTCAGCTCCTTAGCCACGACCTCGGCCATACCGCCGTACAGTTCGAGCTTGGCGGAGTCGTTGTCCATAAAAACAATTTCGTCGATGCCCAAAGCCTTTGCCCGGGAAGCAAGGCTTTTTGCCAAAAACATAGAACGGACTCCGCCGCCGCCGATGGTAGCAAGCTTCATAAGGCTTCCTCCAAAAGAGGTTTTTATCATTATACAATAAAATCGGGCAAATGTGGAGCCTGACTAATCGTAATAGCCCACTCCGCAGGCAAAAATATTCATATCGAAGTTTTCGTCTATGTTCTTATACAGCCCTTCGGTGTACCTTTCGGTGTGCCCCATCTTGCCTAGCACCCTTCCGTCGGGCGAGATAAGCCCCTCGACGGCGTAAAGGCTGCCGTTGGGGTTATAGGGCGAAACCATCGTGGCGTTGCCGCAAAGGTCTACATATTGCGTGGCAATCTGCCCGCCCGCGATTATCCCGGCGAGATGCTCGCCGTTTGCCACAAACCTTCCCTCGCCGTGCGAAACGGGAACGGCAAACACATCGCCCGCCTTAAATGACGAAAGCCAGGGGGAGGCTGTGGTCGCTATGCGTATGCGGGCTATCGTCGAAACATGGCGGTTAATGCGGTTGAAGGTAAGCGTGGGCGAATCCTCTTTTTGCTCGGCTATTTTGCCGTAAGGGAGAAGCCCCAATTTTATAAGCGCCTGGAAGCCGTTGCAAATACCGAGAATAAGCCCGTCCCGCTTGTACAAAAGTTCTTCCACCGCGCCCGCGATAATGGGGTTACGGAAGGTGGCGGCTATAAATTTGCCGCTTCCGTCGGGCTCGTCGCCGCCCGAAAACCCTCCGGGGAAGGCTATAATCTGGCTTCTCGCTATACCCTCGGCAATCCTGTTTACGCTTTCGGCTATCTCGGCGGAGTTGCCGTTTTTAATAACAAGAATTTCGGGCAGCGCTCCTTCTTTCTCAAACCTCCTGGCGGTGTCATATTCGCAGTTTGTGCCGGGGAAGACGGGAATAAACACCCGGGGCCTTGCTATCTTTACTTTGTTTTTGGGAGCGGCGAACTTATTTTCAAACGAAAGTGTCTTAACCTCGCCCGGGGCTTCCTTTTCGGTGGGGTATACCGAAGAAAACCCGCTAAGAAGCGATATCGCTTTTTCGATATCCAGCTTTAAGCCTTCAGCCGAGATTATCCCGCTGTTGTCGGTTGCCCCAAGCTCCTCTATCTTCAGCCCCGCAAAAGCCGATATATCCTCGGCGGCAATTATGATATCCCCAAGCCTTGCCTCAAAATGCTCTTTGCCGAGGCTAACAAACTTTATCCCGAGCTTATTGCCTATGCAGCTCTTTACGGCGGCGGCAAAAGTCCCGCCCGCCTCAACTACGGTTGCCCGCTTTACGATGCCGCCCGATACGGCGTTATGCAAAGCCTTGTAAACCTTATTCGTATATTCGAGGTCGCTTACGGATATCGGCAGTATGTAAAGCCTGTCGCCCGCCTCAAACACATTGGTAATTATATTTTTAGCGTCGGTCACCGACACGGCAAACGAGATTAATGTGTTGGGCACATCGAGGCGCTCAAAGCTTCCGCTCATGCTGTCCTTGCCGCCTATGGCGGGCATCTTAAGCCCGTATTGAGCGTACAACGCGCCCAACAGCGCGGCAAAGGGCTCTCCGATACGCTCGGGATTGCCGCTCGGGCGCTTGAAAAACTCCTGAAGCGTGAGGCGGATTTTCCCGGGGTCGGCGCCTCCCGCCACAAGTTTAGAAACCGAGCATATCACGGCGAGCGCGCCGCCTATATACGGGTTGGCGTCGGTGATATGCGGGTTAAACCCCCAGGACGCTATGCTTGCCGTATCCGTTTTGCCGTAAATCACGGGCAGTTTGGCAGCCATATTTATTGCGGGGGTAAGCTGATATATTCCTCCGAGGGGCATGAGCACGGACGCCGCCCCGATGGTCGAGTCGAACATCTCGGTCATGCCCCTCTGTATCATCACATTTTTGTCCTTCAGAATGCCCTCGGCGGCTTGCTGAAGGTCGCCCTTATCCAGGGCAGATTTTACTTCGCCGGGGTAAACCTCAAACAGGCCTTCTTTTCTGAAGGGCCTGCATTTTACCGCGCAAACCTGCTTTACGCCGTTTGTGTCAAGAAAGCTCCTCTTTATATCGCATACGGCACCGCCCTCGTAGAACATACGGAGCCTTCCTTTATCCGTCACAGTCGCGACAATTGCGCCGTCTAAGTTTTCTTCTTTTGCGAGGGCCAGGAATTTTTCGGCGTCCTTTTCGGCTACAACCACCGCCATCCTCTCCTGCGATTCGGAGATGGCAAGTTCGGTAACCGACAGCCCCGCGTACTTTTTGGGTATCCTCTCGAGGTATATATCCAGCCCGTCGCTAAGCTCGCCTATCGCCACCGACACGCCGCCGGCGCCGAAGTCGTTGCACTTCTTAATAAGCCTTGTGGCCTCGGGGTTTCGGAAGAACCTTTGCAATTTGCGCTCGGTAAGCGGGTTTCCTTTTTGCACCTCGGCGCCGCACTCGTTTACGCTCTCCTTGCTGTGCGCCTTCGAGGACCCGGTCGCCCCGCCGCAGCCGTCCCTTCCCGTTTCGCCGCCCAAAAGTATTACGACATCGCCGCTTTCTGGCCTGCTCCTTATAACATTTCCGGCGGGCGCCGCGCCTATGACAAAACCCGTCTCCAGCCTTTTTGCCACATACCCGTCGTGGTAAACCTCGTTAACTATGCCCGTGGCAAGCCCGATTTGGTTTCCGTAGCTCGAAAACCCCGCAGCTGCCGTCTTTGTTATAACCCTCTGCGGAAGCTTTCCTTCCAGGGTATCTTTAATATCTTGGAATATATCCCCCGCGCCCGTTATGCGCATAGCCTGGTACACATAAACCCTTCCCGAAAGGGGGTCTCTTATTGCCCCGCCCAGACAGGTAGCCGCCCCGCCGAAAGGCTCAATCTCGGTAGGGTGGTTGTGCGTTTCGTTTTTGAACATCACAAGCCAATCCTCGGGCTTGCCGTCCACCATAGCCTTTACCTTTATGGAGCAGGCGTTTGTCTCCTCGCTCTCGTCAAGGTCGGCGAGGTACCCCTCACGCTTCAGGGCCTTCGCCCCGATGGTGGCGATATCCATAAGGCAGACATATTTATCCTTTCTGCCCTTATAAATCTCCTCAAACAGCCTCTTGTACAGGGCAAACCCTTCTTTCACCTCATCGTTTTTGCCCAAATCTATATCGGTAAGCTCGGTAAGGAAGGTAGTGTGCCTGCAGTGGTCGCTCCAGTAGGTGTCTATAACCTTAAGTTCGGTTTCGGTGGGGTTTCGTCCCTCGCCGCGGAAGTATTCTTGAACGAATTTAAGGTCGGCAAGGCTCATGGCAAAGCCGCCCGCCGCATGGAAGCCCTTTATTCCGCCCTCATCCAAATCGATAAACCCTTCAACCTCGACGGCGCCTTTCCCCTTGAACGCCCCGATATCCAAAGAAGCGGGTTTGTTCATATCGCAAAGCCTGCTGTCGGTGGGGTTAATGAGGTATTTTTGTATGGCAAGGATATCCCTTTCGCTCACGCCTTTTACGGCGTATATGGTAGCCGTCTTTACCTTGGGGCGGTTTTTATTCAGGAGTAGCTCTACGCATTGCCCGGCGCTGTCCGCCCTTTGGTCGTATTGGCCCGGGAGGTACTCTATCCCGAAAACGCCATATCCGCCAAGTTCGGGGAGTTCCTCATAATATACGGTGTCGCAGGGGGGCTCGCAAAAGACATTGTTTACGGCAAACTCAAAATCCGCCTCCTCTATGCCCGAGATGTCGTACCTTAAGAAAACCCTTAAGTTCTCGCAGTTAATTTTCAGAACTTCCCTTATATCGCCGAGAATCCTTTTCGCGGGGATGTCGAAGCCCGCCTTCTTTTCAACGAAAATCCTTCTTATCTCCATCACTTCAGCCCTATATCCGTTCTGTAAAAGCCGCCATCGATACGGATGTTTTTCAAGGCGGCGTACGCCTTCTCCCTGGCGTCGGGGATATCTTTTCCTTTTGCTGTCACGGCAAGCACCCTGCCGCCGCTTGTCACAAGCTTTCCGTCCTTTATCGCGGTGCCGGCGTGGTATACAAAGCAGCCGCCGACATCGCCGATTGCCACTTCCTTGCCCTTTTCGTAAGAGCCGGGGTAGCCGCCCGAGGCGTAAACGACGGTAACAGCCGTTTCGCCCGACCACTCGATATCTATTTCGTCAAGCCTCTCGTCTATTACGGCCTCCATGATGTCGAGCAGGTCGGTTTTCAGCAGGGGAAGCACGGCCTGCGTCTCGGGGTCGCCGAAGCGCGAATTGTACTCCAGAACCTTAATGCCGTCCTTGCACATCATCAGCCCGAAGTAGATAACGCCCTTAAACTTCCTGCCCATCTCCGACATGGCGCGAACGGTGGGCAAAAAGATATGCTTCATAGCCCACTCGCCCATTTCCTTGGTGTAGTAGGGGCTGGGAGAAAAGGCTCCCATACCGCCGGTATTGGGCCCCCTGTCGCCGTCATACGCTCTTTTGTGGTCCTGCGAAGGGGGCATGGCCTTTATCGTCTTTCCGTCGGTGAAGGCAAGCACGGATACCTCCCTTCCCTCGAGGAATTCCTCGATTACAACCGAGGGGTTTTTGTTCCCGAATATATTGTCGAGCAGTATTTCCTCGACGGCTTTTTTCGCCTCGGCGAAGGAGGAGCAAATGGTAACGCCCTTGCCGTACGCCAGCCCGTCGGCCTTAACAACCACGGGGTAGGCGGTTTTTTTCAGGTACTCTACCGCCGGCCCGCAATCCGAAAAAGCCTCGTAAGCCGCGGTGGGGATGTTGTTATTCTTCATCAATTCTTTGGCGAATTTCTTGCTCGCCTCGATTATGGCGGCCTCCGCCCTCGGCCCGAAAGCCCTGTGCCCGCGGGCCTCAAGCTCGTTTACAAGCCCGTCGGCTAGAGGGTTGTCGGGGGCGACGACGGTTAATTTTATGTTGGGGTGGGTGTCGAGAAAGTCGCATATCCCCTCAAAGTCGCTCACGGCAAGCCCTACCCCTTCGGCAATCATATTTATGCCCGCGTTCGAGGGGGCGCAGTATATCCTGCCCGCCCTCGGGCTTTTGGAAAGGGCGTGCACTATGGCGTGTTCGCGTCCGCCTCCGCCTATAACCAGAATATCCATCTTGTCCATACCCGTTAATGTTTGAAGTGGCGTTTGCCGCAGAACACCATTGCGATACCGAGGCGGTCGCAGGCGTCTATCGAAAGCTGGTCGTTTACCGAGCCGCCGGGCTGAATTATCGCGGTGATTCCCGCCTTGGCGGCTTCCTCAACGCAGTCGTCAAAGGGGAAGAAGGCGTCCGAACTTAAAACCGCGCCCTTCGCGCGCTCGCCCGCCTGCGCGAGGGCAATCTTTGTAGCCTGTATGCGGCTGGTCTGCCCCATGCCTATGCCCAGGGTGGAAGAGGCGTCGGAAACAACTATGGCGTTGGATTTGGTGTGCTTTACAACCTTATACCCGAATACCATTGCCCTTATTTCTTCTTCGGTGGGCTGTTTCTTTGTCACAACCTTAAAATCTTCCCGGCCAAACAGCTCGGTGTCATAATCCTGCAAAAGCAGCCCTCCCAGCACTCTCTTGGAGTTGGCCTCGCCCTTTCTGATGGGTAACAGGATGTTGTCAATCTTAAGAAGGCGCACATTTTTGCGCTTCTCGGCGAATATCGCCACGGCTTCCTCGGTAAAGTCGGGCGCAAGCACGATTTCGAGGAAGGTCTTTGCCATCTCGGTGGCGGTTTTGCCGTCCACCGTGCGGTTTGCCGCCACTATGCCGCCGAAAATCGAAACGGGGTCTGCGTTATATGCCGCAAGGTAGGCGTCGTATATGTTGCCTGCGATGCCCGCTCCGCAGGGGTTGGCGTGCTTTACGGCTATTACGGCGGGTTCATCAAACTCCTTAAGGAGCTCGAGCGCGCCGTTGGCGTCGTTTATGTTGTTAAAGGACAGCTCCTTGCCCATAAGCTGCCGGGCGCTCGCCAGGCAGCCCTCGACGGGGAGGGTTTCTACATAAAATGCCGCCCTCTGGAAGGGGTTTTCGCCGTAGCGGAGGTCCTGCTTTTTCTCGAAAGCAAATGTAATCTGATCGGGGAAGTCCAGACCCAGCTTTTGCCTTAAATATGTGGAAATCAATGTGTCATACACCGCCGTGTGCTGGAACACCTTGTACATCAGGCGGAATTTTGTATCTTTAGAGGGCGCGCCCGCCTTCAGTTCGGATATTACAAGGGGATAATCCGCGGCGTCGCAGATTACATACACATCCTGGTAATTCTTTGCCGCGGCCCTTAGCATTGTAGGCCCGCCTATGTCTATGTTTTCCACCGCTTCCTCAAGCGTCACATCGGGTTTTAATATTGTCTGCTTGAAAGGATAAAGGTTTATAGCCACGATATCGATGGGCACAATGCCAAGCTCGGCAATCTGCGCCATGTGCCCGGGGTTATCCCTCATAGCGAGAATACCGGCGTGCACGACGGGGTGCAGCGTCTTTACCCGCCCGTCGAGGCACTCCTTAAAACCGGTGATGTCCGACACATTTACGACATTAACGCCCGCCTTTTGCAGCGCGGCGAAAGTCCCGCCCGTCGAGACAATCTCGTAGCCTAATGCTTCAAGTTCTTTGGCGAACTCCACGATTCCCGTTTTGTCCGATACGCTAAGCAAAGCTCTCTTTTTCATATTTCCCTCTTTATTTCAATTATTTTTGTCGCACAACATCTTAAGAACCCGCGGAAGCAGTTTATGCTCGGCCTCCAGTACCCTTTTGGCGAGCGTTTCGGGGGTGTCTCCCGGCATAACGGGCACCTTTGCGCGGGCTATTATCTCGCCCGTGTCCACGCCCTCGTCCACGAAATGCACGGTAGCGCCCGACTCGGTTTCGCCGCCTTTAATGACAGCCTCATGGACTTTCATTCCGTAGAACCCCTCGCCGCAGTACTTGGGTATCAGCGAAGGGTGAATATTTATGATTTTCCCTTTAAATCTTCTTACGAAAGCCGAGGGCAGTATGGTAAGATACCCCGCGAGCACTATAAGGTCTACCTTTAACTTGTCTAAAAGCCCCGAGATTTTCTCAAACATCTCCTCAGCGCTGCCGTAATCGGATTTTTTATAGACTTCATACCTTATGCCGTTTTGCTTTGCCCTTTCGATGGCGTAAATGCCGTCCTTAGAAGCCACGCAAACGGCTATTTCGGCGTTTATCTCGCCGTTTCTTACGCCGTCTATTATAGATTGGAAGTCTGTGCCGCCGCCCGACACAAACACGGCAAGGCGCTTTTTCATTCCTTAAGCTCCACTCCCGCCTTATCGGTTACCTCGCCTATGATGTAGGCCTTCTCGCCCAAAGCCTCGGCCTCTTTTATAAGGGTATCGGCGTATTCGGGCGCGACGGCTATCACGAGGCCTATGCCCATATTAAAGGTGTTATACGCCTGCTCCCTTGTAAGCTCTGCCTTTTCGCAAAGAATCCCGAACAGCGGCGGCAGGGGATAGCTGTTTATGTACACCCTTATGCCCAGCTTTTCGGCGTCGGGCAGGAAGCGGGGGATATTCTCGATAAACCCGCCGCCCGTTATGTGGGCTATACCTTTAAGCGGAAGCTTTTCTTTAAGGTCAAGCACCGTTTTTACATATATCTTTGTGGGCGCGAGAATGGCCTCTCCGAAGGTCTTGCCCAGTTCGGGCGAATATGTTTCGAGAAGCCCCTTATCCTCGGGGCCAAACAGCTTTCTTATAAGCGAATATCCGTTGGAGTGCGCGCCCGAGGAGGCAATCCCTACAAGCTTGTCGCCCGCCTGTACCGTATCGCCCGTTATAAGATTGTCGCGGTCGGCTATGCCCACGGCAAAGCCCGCGAGGTCAAATTCGTTTTCGGGGTAAAAGCCCGGCATTTCGGCGGTTTCGCCGCCTATCAAAGCGCAGCCCGCCTGCCTGCAACCCTCGGCAACGCCCTTTACTATTTCGGCAACCGCCTCGGGCACAAGCTTACCCGTGGCGATATAATCAAGGAAGAACAGCGGCCTCGCTCCCGAGCAGGCTATGTCGTTTACGCACATGGCCACACAGTCTATGCCCACGGTATCAAGTTTTCCCGTAGAAAAGGCGTACTTCAGTTTTGTGCCCACGCCGTCGGTGCCAGACACCAGCACGGGGTTTTTGTAGTTAAAGCCTGCAAGGGAATAAAATCCCCCGAAGCTTCCCAAATCGCCCACGACATTGCTGTCGAAGGTGGATTTGACATATTTCTTCATAAGGTCCACCGCTTTATATCCGCGGGTGACATCGACTCCGGCGTCCTTGTACGAAATAGCCATAATTCTCTCCGATTATTCCGACAAAAGCTCTTTCTTAAGGGCTTCGTTGTCTTTTTCTACCTTTTCGGCAAGTTCTTTTTTGAAGTCGGCAAGTTTTTTGCAAAGCCCGGGGCTGGATAGGGCAAGCATCTGGGCCGCTAGGATCGCTGCGTTTTCCGCACCGTTGATTGCAACCGTAGCCACGGGTATGCCCGAGGGCATTTGCACCACCGACAGCAGGCTGTCCAACCCGTCCATCGTCGAGCTCTTTACGGGTATTCCGATAACGGGCAGAACGGTATGCGCCGCGAGCACTCCCGCGAGGTGCGCAGCCTTGCCCGCCGCGGCGATAATAACCTTATAGCCCTCGGCCTCGGCGTTTTTTGCGAATTCCGCCGCCTTGTCGGGCGTCCTGTGGGCGGACATCACGAACACCTCGGCATCAATGCCGAATTTAACCAGCGTGTCATAGCACGGCCTTATTGCCTGCCAATCGCTTTTGCTTCCCATAATAACGGCTACTTTTCCCATAAACCCTCCGAAAAACAAAAAAAGCCGCAATACACGGCCTATAGTATACTTGCTAAGGTGTTCTTGCTGTATTCGGTTGCGGATGCCGCAAACGGAATTGCCATCGTAGCTCCCTTCCTCATATTTCTGATTATAAGATAGCACAGGCGGGCACCCTTTTGCAAACAAAAACGCCCAGGGGGGCGCGTTTTACCTTTATTGTACGAATATTTGCTCTAATTTTACCCTGCTCCCCTCATCCCGCTTTTGTTTATCCCTGAATGCAAAAACGCGCGGGTTTTCGGCTAGTAATACTATGGTTCACGGCCTTTTGCCCGCAAAGCGGTAAGATTTTTATACCTAAAATCTGTCGGCGCCTACGCTTGAATTTACCTGATATGAAACATTATGAAGCTATTCTGTGTATCTGTTCCTGAGTTCCTTAATCTTTTCTCTGGTCAGGTCGAATTCGGCAGAAGCGTAGTTTTCAAGGCTTCCGTACCGCCCGATTATTTCTTCCAGGGCTGCCTCGAGAAGCTCTTTTTCGACCCTGAACAACAGCCCGAACCGCCTCTGGAAATACCGAAACAGTATGCGGGGCACTCTTTCGGCGGCCTTGTCGCGGATTTCCTTTTCCACCTTGAGGCTCTTAAGATAATCTTCCATAATGTTGTCAAAGCTTACGCCCAGAATCCCTAAAAGTATTGCGCTTCCCACGCCCGTGCGATCTTTGCCGGCCGAGCAATGCTGTATAAACGGCACTTCTCCGTCCGCCAAAGCCTGCACCATTCTCTTGTAGCCCTCATTGCCGAAGGGTAAGGAGCGGTAGGTGTTTTTTATATCTTCCAGGGTAACCTTCGCGAAGATTCTTTTATAGTTTGGCTGATTCTGAAGCTTAAACAGTTTGTCGTTTCCGCGAAGCATAATAAACGAGAGGCGCTTCGCGCCAATCTCGTTATAGGGGTATCCGCCCGCCTCGGGTATTTCCTCGGGGTTGCGGTAGTCAAATATAAGCTTTATGCCCAGCTTTTTTAGCTCGGCTATATCGTTTTCGGAGGCTTCCTCAAGCATCGCGCACCTGAAGAACAAGCCCTTTTTGATTTTTCTCCCGTCCTCGGTCACAATGCCGCCCAGGTCCCTGAAGTTCAAAATCTTTTCCATTTCGGCCCTCAATAAAAGTATATTTTTAGTTTATCATATATGGCGCTTATTTTCAAACCAATCCGCCACTCCCGCCCAAAACAAAAAAGGCTGCCTACTTTCGTACAGCCTTTTCTTTGTTTTCGAATATTCCTATGCTACCTGTTATTGATAGCGTCAATCGGCTTCTTTCTCGCTATCCTCATTACGGGTATAAACGAGGCGATAAAGGCGACAAGCAAGCTGGAGCCAAGTATCAGCCCGACCTGCCTTATGCCGAACAGCAGGAAGGTTATCAGCAAGTTGTAATCTCTTCTAAAAACGGTGTTTAAAATAAACACGGTAACCCCCGTGGCGACGCTCGCGAGGATAAAGTTTATCAGGGCGATAATCAGGCTTTCGTTGAAGAAAATCCCGAACACATCGCTGCTTCTCGCGCCCACCGCGCGCAGAATGCCTATCTCGCGTTTCTTGTAGGAAATGCTCGTCGAGATATAATTTGTAAGAAGCACCGCGGCGAAGAAGGCAAGCCCCAACCCCACATACAGGAAGACCTGGGCGAAAGTTTCCAGGCCGCTGTTTACTACATAAAGCACCGAGGTAATCTCGTTTTGCATAGTGAAGAGTATGCCTTCCTTTGGCTGGCGGTAATTGAAGGTTGCGGCCTTTCTTATTCCTTCCATACTCTCCGGCATCGGGGTTATGGCATGGGAGAATATCCTTCCCCTGAAATCCCCGTACGGCTCATATAAGTCGTCGCTCAGGCAAAGAAGCTCCCCGGGGGTGTATACCTCGTCGTTTAGAGAGGTGTCCGCAAAAAAACCTTTTATCTGCGGCGACTTTTCGTAGTAGTTATAAGCTATTGAATAATTTATGGTCAGGCTCTCAAAAAGCGGCTTTATGGTATCCTTATTTTCCTTTATCACCTCTTTCACCAGCTCGAAATCTTTATGTGCCAGAGCTTGTTGCAACCGCGACCCTATGTTATCTTCATATCTGTCCAAAAAGTTAATGACATCATAACTTAAGGGCAGCAGCACGCTGCCGGAGTCTAGAGTGGTATCGTTTTCGTCCAGATAAAATATGCTTGCTTTTTTTGAAAGGCCTTCGGCGTTTATAACCCTGTTGAAGTAAGAATAGAACTTGGGATTCTCGTGGGTTCCCGTAAAAAGCATACAATATCCGTTCACATCATCAAGGCTTATCTCATACTCTTCTTCCGCAACGGCAATAAGTTGCTCAAGAAAGCCCTCTTTAACGAAGGCCAGGCCGTGATAGCCGTACTTTTTCAATGCTTCATATTCGCCTGTAAGAGCGTAGCGCTCGAGGTCGGTAAGGGTGTTGTCATCTAAGGCGGCATATCTCTCCTTGTTAAAGCCGGTATCCACAATGCCTGTAATCTTATAGTCCGTGCCGTTAAGGTAAACAACGGGCTCGATCTCTAAGAAAGCCTCCTTCGTGGAAATTTGTTCGCCGGTATATCGGGAGTAATCAATATGGTTCTGGTATCCTCCCGCCTTGAACATACTGTAAATGTGATCGGTTATCGCGATTTCGTCAAACTCTTCGGGCAGCCTTCCCGTTATTGCAAAGCCCGCCGCGCGCGCTTCAGCCTCTGTAAATTCGCAAAAGCCTGTCACCATGGCGTTATATTGCAAATAAGAGGGTAATAGGGCGGGGCTAAGCATGTTGATGTTAAGGTAAAAACTTTTCATTCTGTTGTAATAAACCGGACGGAAAGCAAGCCCCGTCGCCTTCTTCAGATCCTCCACATCCTCCGCTTTCATCTGGACGCCGAAAGAAACATAGCGCTCGTAACGGTCGTCGTAATAAGCTTTGGAGGCGTTGTAAGAAAGATAATTTATCCCCGTATCGGCGATAGACTTCGCGAGAACGCTCGCCTTGTCGTATGCCGAAATGGTATCGGCAAGCCCGAACATGGCAAACGCCACAAAGGACAAAAATATAGTCACGGCGAGACGGAAGCGCTTGTGCTTCAGGCTGCTCGCCCCTATCTTAAGCGAATGTTTGTAAGGAAGCCTCGATTTTATAAGCTTAAACGGCTCGGGGTCGGTCGAAACAATCTTCGAGTTGTCGGTATCCGTAAAGTATTCCTGTTTTCCCGCCTCGTTCAGCCTGGCGGCCTTCCGCACGGTGTCGTTCAGCTTGTCGTCAAGAGTGATTATGGCGTCGCGCTCGGCAACATATTTATTTATGATCTCCAGATCCCCGGGGGTCAGGCGGTAGCCCTTTTTAATCTGGATCACCGAATTGTTGGTGATAGACAGCCCTTCGCCCTGCGCCTGTTCGCTTATGTGCTTGGATATATCGCTTATAACTTTGCCGTCCTTAAGCTCGATTACCCTGTCGCCGTACATTTCGGCAAACTCCCTGTCGTGGGTGACCACAAGCACCAGCTTGTCTTTGGAGAGCTTTTTAAGGGTATCAAAGACTTGCAGGCCCGTCGCGCTGTCCAGCGCGCCCGTGGGCTCGTCGGCCATAATAATCTGCGGGTTTTTAACGAGGGCGCGGGCGATTGCCACCCTTTGCTTCTGCCCGCCCGATAGCTCGTTGGGCTTTCTGTCGGCGTAGCCCACCATATCGACCTCGGCGAGGATGCGGTTAATATCCTCCTCGGTCGCCTTTTTGCCTTGCAGCTGAAGCGCAAGCCCTATGTTTACGCCCACCGTAAACTCATCCAGAATGTTATATTCCTGAAAGATAAACCCCAAATAGGTGTTACGGTAGCTGTCAAAATCGTCCTGCGAAAAGTCCTTGGACGACTTGCCTTTAATGATAATCTCGCCCTCGTCGTACTTATCCAGCCCGCCCATAACATTAAGGAGGGTGGATTTGCCGCTTCCCGACTTACCCAGGATAAACACCATACCTTTGTCGGGGAACTTAAGGCTTACGCCGTCCAGCGCCCTTACGGGCTCGCCCTTTTTGGGTTTGTATACTCTCACAAGATCTTTTACTTCAAGCATAATTTACTCCCTTTTGACGGCATTCAACAGAGAGGCGGCGATTTTTCGTCACCTTCCAAAAACACCGTTCCGCTCTCGCCAAACTGAGGTTAACCCCGGGCGTTTTCAGGGCTCCGCCTCTGCTGCCCTTAACTGAATTTTTAATTTCCGGCATAATTATACCCCTTTACCTGTATCATCATTATACACAAACCAACCGCCTCAAACAATACGCTTCCCCGGAAATTCCGCCTCAATATTCCCCGAACCGCCTTTTGCCCTATAAAACAACAAAAAAAGGACCCGCCGGCAAGCCTTTTTTGTGCTGATAGCGGGTTAAAATGCGCCCTTTTATTAATAAAATTTTTATGCGAGCACCGTCAGATCTTTTTTGAGAATTATGGTTATAAGATCAATAATATAGAACAGCGGGGCAATAAAGAAATTAAGAAGCGCGCCCAATATTTTCCCGCGTGTAATTCTCGTGATTATCCCAAACAGCACATTGGTAAAGGGGATTATCGCGAACACTACCGAAACGATATACCCCGGCCCGAAATACGCCTTTTTCTTTTTAGCCATACTTTTCCTTCGATTATCTTGTTACCATAAGGTTAACACATATACTATCCGCAAAAGCAATACCGAAGCTTTCCTCTCGGAGATTTGTTTCAATATAAACAAGCGGAGGCGGCAGCAAAATGCAATAAGATGATTGGATTTCAAGAAAAAACGCAACAAAAAAAGCACCT
>Ga0209720_1000039_pt1 | contig 128573 bp, 80 predicted proteins | sample AD_JPNMR3_MetaG_FD_184426 | JGI IMG/M metagenome (GOLD analysis project Ga0209720, IMG submission 184426) | Active sludge microbial communities of municipal wastewater-treating anaerobic digesters from Japan - AD_JPNMR3_MetaG (SPAdes) (version 2) | ecosystem: Engineered > Bioreactor > Anaerobic... | reverse complement strand
TCCAGCGTGTCCCCCAGCTTCTTTATGCGGGCTTCTTTTGTCATAGCGTAAGAGCTGTACAGCTCGTTAAGCTGTTCCTGTCTCAGTTCGGCTATCTGGGCTTTAAGTTCCCGCTCCCATTTTGCACAAGTGCTTTTGCTGACATGGAGAGTATCGGCTATATAGCTATAGCTCCGTCCCTCAGCTCTAAGCCTTATAAATTCTGTTTTAGTCTCTTGTGGCTTCAAGGCGTATAACCTCCTCTCTGTGGGGTGCGACTTTTTTTGCGCACGAAGTTCCACGAGGTCACTTTATTTCAATCCACGCACCCGCATGGGGTGCGACCGCGGAAGAGTTTGCGAGACTTCGCGCCGAAAAAATTTCAATCCACGCACCCGCATGGGGTGCGACTTGTACCGATACTCCGCCCAGGCTTCCTGATAGCCATTTCAATCCACGCACCCGCATGGGGTGCGACCCTCGAGCGTCTCGGCCGTGCTTTTGCCCGTCGCACTTTGTCTATTCCATTTCAATCCACGCACCCGCATGGGGTGCGACGAACGCTGAAGCCTATAATCCTGCGCGTCTACGCCATTTCAATCCACGCACCCGCATGGGGTGCGACCTGTGCTTGATGTGTCAAGGCAAACCGGAATTCCGATTTCAATCCACGCACCCGCATGGGGTGCGACCCTCCGTATATCTTCTCATAGTGTTCTATCGCCCATTTCAATCCACGCACCCGCATGGGGTGCGACGACCTGGAAAGACGGTAAGACGAAAAAATCGAAAATTTCAATCAACGCACCCGCATGGGGTGCGACGCATTGTGTAATTCCTCCTTCTCGTATTCTGCGTATTTCAATCCACGCACCCGCATGGGGTGCGACTTTTAACTTCTGCTAATGTATATACGCCGCGGGCGACTGCACCCAAACAAAGGATATATCCAGCGGGCAGAATAAGATTATGGCGCTTCTCCCCAACGCCTATATGCAGGGCGAGTGCGCGGGCATCAATATGGCGGGCGGCGAGGCGACATTCGACAAAGCCATACCCATGAACGCGATAGGATTCCTCGGCTTGCACATCATAACGGCGGGCAACTATGTCGGCGAGGTCTACAAAGGCGACATAAAAGACGGCTATAAACGGCTGTTCTACAGCGACAACAAGCTCAACGGATATATTCTTATAGGTGATGTGCAAAAGGCGGGCATCTATACCAGCCTTATAAGGGAGCGTACCCCTCTGGACACCATAGATTTCGGGCTTATTTGCGAAAGGCCGGGGCTCATGGCGTTTACGAAGGAAACCCGCTGCCAGAAACTCGGAGGTATCAAAGCATGACAATATCGGCAAAAGGGCTTTATTTTAAGGAACTTAATGAAAAGATAAGGGCCGCCGAAGAAGATGTGGTCATACAGGACTGCTGCGGCCAGAGGTATATCGGCAACGCCCTCAAAGGCAAAAACATAGAGATATACGGCACCCCCGGCAACGCCCTGGGCTCCTTTCTGGACGGGGCTACCATTACGGTGCACGGCAACGCGCAGGACGCGACGGGCGACACCATGAACGACGGGGTAATTGTCGTGCACGGCAACGCCGGCGACACACTTGGCTACGCCATGAGAGGCGGCAAGATTTTTGTCAAGGGCGACGCAGGCTACCGCACGGGAATACACATGAAACAATACAAGGACAAGAAGCCCGTGATAGTCGTCGGAGGAAAAACAGGAAGTTTTCTTGGTGAATATCTTGCGGGAGGCCTTATAATTGTGTTAGGCTTAGGATGTGAGGATGCGCCCGTGGGCAATTTCACGGGTACGGGTATGCACGGCGGCAGGATGTTCATAAGGACGGATAAGGAGCTAAAGGGCTTCCCCGCCCAGGTTGTGGCGGAGGTCGCGACCGACGAGGACAAGAAGGAAATAGCCCCTTATGTCGAGGAGTTCGCGAAGATTTTCGGTTTCGACGCCCAAGAAATCTTAAAGAGCCGCTTCCTTTCCCTTAAGCCCAATGCCCATAATCCTTACAAACAGCTTTATACCGCAAACTAAATATATCATCCTAATAAATACAACGCCGCTCCCGCGGCAATAAGGAGGGATAATATGGACGCGACCGCGAGCGAAGTTCTCAATTTTATACAGGAGAACGATGTCAAGTTTATTCGGCTTGGGTTTTGCGACCTGTTCGGGCAACAAAAGAATATGTCTATTATGCCCGGCGAGCTGGAGAACGCTTTTCAGCGGGGCATCACCTTCGACGCCTCGGCGATAAAGGGCTTCAGCGATGTCACGAAGTCCGACCTCTTCCTCTTCCCCGACCCCGCCACATTAAGGGTTTTGCCGTGGCGGCCGGGCCCCGGGAGGGTTGTGAGGTTTTTCTGCGATATCCGCAACCCCGACGGCACTCCCTTCGAGCGGGATACGAGGCAGATTCTCAAAAATGTCGTAGAAAAGTGCGGGCGCAGGGGTTTTGTGTGCAAGATAGGCCCCGAATGCGAATTTTACCTCTTTAAGACAGGCCCGGACGGCGAGCCCACCCTCGACCCCATAGACTTCGGCGGGTACCTCGATATCAACCCCCTCGACAAGGGCGAGAACATCCGCAGGGAACTTTGCCTGTGCCTGGACGAAATGGGCATAAGGATAGAACACTCCCACCACGAGCAGGGCCCCGGGCAGAACGAAATCGACTTCAAATACGGCGACGCGTTAGAAAGCGCCGATAATATGTTAACCTTTAAGTCTGTTGTCAAGGCGGTTGCCGCACGCAACGGGCTGTTTGCTTCCTTTATGCCAAAGCCCTTTGCCGACAAACCCGGCAGCGGGCTTCATGTTAATATTTCGCTCGCGAGAAACGGCTTTAACGCCTTCGGCAACGAAGAGCAAAGCCTTTCGGAAGTTGCCAAGAGCTTCATCGAGGGCATAATGAGAAGAATTCCCGAAATAACCCTCTTTTTGAATCCCATCTGCAACTCTTACGAGCGCTTCGGAAGTTTCGAGGCGCCCAAGTATGTTTCGTGGTCGCACCAGAACCGCTCCCAGCTCATAAGGATACCCGCCGCGGCGGGCGAAAGGATGCGTATGGAGCTAAGGTCTCCCGACCCGTCCGTTAACCCATACCTTGCCTTCGCTCTCATAATTTCGGCGGGGCTTGAGGGTATAGAAGACAACATCCCCCTCCGCCGCCCCATCGACCAGAACCTGTTTAAGGCGGGCGAGGGCGTAACGGACGCCTTAGAGCGGCTGCCCCGTAGCATAGAGGAGGCCATCACCCTTGCCGAACATAGCGAGTTCGCCGAGGCGGTGCTGGGCAAAGACCTTGTGGCAAGATTTATCGAGAGCAAAAAAGAGGAAGCCAAAGAATATGCCGAGGCGGAAGATAAGGCTGCGTTCGGCTTTAAGAGGTACTTTAAGGTAATTTAGGCTATACACCTTTCGCGAAGGGGGTGATCTGATGGACAGCGCGCTTATAGTCACAAGCTCCGATAAAGGCGTTGCGTATCTCACGCAGCTTCTTAATTCCGCGTCCGTCAGCCACATAGTCACCCTGGCTTCGGGCGGCGAGGCAAGGCGCCTTGTGCTCGAAAGGGATTTCGACCTCGTAATCATAAACGCCCCTCTAAAGGACGAGTTCGGCGAAAGCCTCTCCTGCCATATCGCCTCAAAGGGCATCAGCCAGGTGATACTTTTAGTCAAGGGCGAGCACTTCGACGAAGTATCGGCCGCCACCGAGGAGTACGGCGTGCTCACGGTATCAAAGCCCGTAAACACCGACCTCTTCTGGGCGGCGTTAAAGCTCGCGAAGTCGATGCATGCCAAGCTTAAGCGCATGCGGACCGAAAACAACAAGCTTAAGCAAAGGATAGAAGACATAAGGATAATAGACCGCGCAAAGTGCGTGCTTATATCCTACCTCAGTATGACCGAACAGGAGGCCCACCGCTATATAGAAAAGCAAGCGATGGATATGCGCATAACAAAGCGGGCGGTCGCCGAGGGCATACTCAAGATGTACGAAAACTGATTCCCGAGGGAAGAGTGGTTTATACCTGTTTCTTTACGGCGGGAGGGGGAAGCTAAGGGTTTTCGCCGGCAAGCTTCAAAAACAAAGAAAAATACCAAAACGCGGGACTTTAAGCCCGCGCAAGGTACTTCTACAATAAAAATCATGTAAAGGGGACTAACAACCGATGAGTAAAGCGTACTTGATGCTGCAAAACGGGATGATTTTCGAGGGCGAAAGCTTCGGGGCCGCGGGCGAGGCCACGGGCGAGATAGTCTTTACCACGGGCATGACGGGATATCTTGAAACCCTCACCGACAAAAGCTATCACGGGCAGATAGTGCTTCAGACATTCCCGCTTATAGGAAACTACGGAGTTATCCCTTCCGACTTCGAAAGTTCGGAAATCGGCCCCCTTGCTTATATAGTAAAAACCCCTTCAAAATCCCCCTCAAACTTCCGAAGCGAGGGGGATATCGATAACTTTTTGAAAAAAAGGGGTATTGTAGGATTATGCGGAATAGACACCCGCGCTGTAACGAGAATAATTAGGGAGCGCGGGGTTATGAACGGCATAATCACAATGTCTTACCCCGACAGCAAAAAAGCCGGGGAGCTTTCGTCCTACCGCATAACGGGCGCCGTCGAGGCTGTCACCTGTACTAAACCCGTTTTTTATAAATCCGATAATCCCAAATATACCGTCGCCCTTCTCGACTTCGGGGCAAAGGAAAACATAAGGCGCGAGCTTCAGAAGCGAGGCTGCGGCATTTGGGTATTGCCGGCAGACACCCCGCCGGGAGAGATTATCAATATGGGGATAGACGGTATTATGCTTTCCAACGGCCCCGGCGACCCCGCCGACAACACCCGAATCATACAAAACATAAAAACCCTGATGGGCTCGGGCATCCCCGTATTCGGGATATGCCTCGGGCACCAGCTTATGGCGCTTTCTCAAGGTATGGGTACCCATAAACTAAAATACGGGCACCGCGGAGCCAATCAGCCCGTCAAAGACCTCTCGACGGGCAGGGTATACATAACTAGCCAGAATCACGGATACGCCGTAACAACAGAGAGCATCAACCAAAGCATAGCCGAGCCGTGGTTTATTAATGTAAACGACAACACCTGCGAAGGGCTTAAGTATAAAGCCGCAAAGGCATTCTCGGTGCAGTTCCATCCCGAGGCTTCGGCAGGGCCGACGGACACGGCGTTTTTGTTCGACTTATTCATAAATGCTATGGAGGAAAACAGGATATGCCCCGCGACGACAGCATAAAGAAGGTATTGGTAATAGGCTCGGGGCCCATCGTCATAGGGCAGGCGGCGGAGTTCGACTACGCGGGCACCCAGGCTTGCCGGGTCCTTAAGGAAGAAGGTATCGAGATAGTGCTCGTAAACTCCAACCCCGCCACCATAATGACCGACAAAAACATGGCGGATAAGATTTACATAGAGCCGATGACGGACACCACCGTCAAAAGGATTATAGAAAAAGAGCGCCCCGACAGCATACTTTCCGGGTTGGGCGGGCAGACGGGGCTGACGCTTTGCATGCGCCTTGCCAAAGAGGGCTTTCTGGACAAAATGGGGGTAAGGCTTTTGGGCGCGTCCCCCGAAGCGATTGATAAGGCCGAGGACAGAAAACTTTTCAAAGAAACGATGCAGAAGATAGGCAAGCCCGTCGTCCCCTCGGTGATAGCCACCGACATAAAGACAGCCCTCGATTTTGCCGGGGAAGCGGGCTATCCCGTAATCGTGCGCCCCGCTTTTACATTGGGCGGCAGCGGCGGAGGCATTGCCCGCGGCCCCGAGGAGCTGAAAGAAATAGCCAGGGGTGGCATAGCGGTATCGCCAATCCGCCAGATTTTAGTCGAAAAATCGATAGCCGGCTGGAAGGAAATCGAGTTTGAGGTAATGCGCGACAAAAAAGGCAATGCAATAACCGTATGCTCTATGGAAAACTTCGACCCCGTTGGCATTCACACGGGCGACAGCATTGTCATCGCCCCTGCCGTCACCCTCGCAGATAAAGAATATCAGATGCTGCGCTCGGCAGCTTTAGAGATAATTGAGGCTCTGGGCATCGAAGGCGGCTGCAACTGCCAGTTTGCCCTTCACCCCAACAGCTTCGATTACGCCGTAATAGAGGTTAACCCCCGTGTTTCGCGCTCCTCGGCGCTTGCCAGCAAGGCGACGGGCTACCCCATAGCCAAGGTCGCAACAAAGATAGCCATAGGCTACACCCTGGACGAGATAGTAAACGCCGTAACGGGCACCACCTATGCCGCCTTCGAGCCCGCCCTCGACTATGTGGCGGTCAAGTTTCCCAAGTGGCCCTTCGACAAGTTTGTCTATGCCAGGAGGGAGCTGGGCACGCAGATGATGGCGACGGGCGAGGTAATGGCGATAGCCGATACCTTCGAGGAAGCCCTTCTTAAAGCCGTAAGGGGCGCCGAAACGGGCGCCGACGGGCTGGCCCTCCCCCGCATAGCCAAGAAGAGCGACGAGGAGATATTCAGCCTTGTCAAAAAGGCAACCGACGAGCGCCTTTTCGTCATATACGAATGCTTAAAGAGAGGGATGGGAGTATACGAGCTAAACGCCATAACGGGCATAGACAAGTGGTTCTTAAACGGCGTAAAAAACATTGCCGACGGCAGCTACAAGCCCCAAGGGAAATCTCTCATATATAAAATGGTTGACACCTGCGCCGGCGAGTTTGCCGCGAGAACGCCTTACTTTTATTCGATAACGGGCGGGGTAGAAAACGAGGCTCTGCCGTTTATCGAAAAATCCTCTAAGCCCCGCGTCGTCGTCCTCGGCAGCGGACCCATAAGGATAGGGCAGGGTATAGAGTTTGACTACGCATCCGTGCATTGCGTAATGACCCTCAAAAAGCTGGGTTATGAGGTAATAGTTATAAACAACAACCCCGAAACCGTTTCCACAGACTTCGATACGGGCGACCGCCTTTACTTCGAACCCCTTTGCATAGACGATGTAATGAGCGTCATCGAAACAGAAAAGCCCGTAGGCGTTGTTGCGGCGTTCGGCGGTGGCACGGCTATTAAGCTTGCAAAAAAGCTGGACGCCCGCGGTGTAAACATCATAGGCACCTCGGCGGAAAGCATAGACATCTGCGAGGACAGGGAGAGGTTCGACGCCCTTCTTTCTGAGTTAGACATACGCCGCCCCGAGGGCTTCTGCGTTATGACTACGGAAGAGGCGCTCGCTGCCGCGGGTAAGCTCGGCTACCCCGTGCTGTTAAGGCCCTCTTATGTGCTGGGCGGGCAGAATATGATAATCGCCTTCGGGCCCGAGGATGTCTCCGAATACATGGAGATAATCTTAAGGCAGAAGCAGGAAAACCCCGTGCTTATAGACAAGTACCTTTCGGGCAGTGAAATCGAGGTGGATGCCATCTGCGACGGCACCGATGTCCTCATCCCCGGCATAATGGAACATGTGGAACGCACGGGCATACACTCGGGCGACAGCATAGCCGTATACCCTTCGCCTAATATAGAGGACGAGCTTGCCGAGCGGATATTTGAGGTAACGAGAAAGCTCTGCGACGCTCTCGAAGTCAAAGGGCTTGTAAACATTCAGTATGTTCTTTATAACGGCGAAATTTATGTAATAGAGGTCAACCCGCGCGCCTCGCGCACGGTGCCCTACATAAGCAAGGTGACGGGCGTGCCCATGTGCGAGCTCGCGACAAGGGTAAGCCTCGGCGAAACCCTCAGATCCCTGGGCTATACCTCGGGCATAGCAAAGATTCCGCCTTATACCGCTGTTAAAGTGCCGGTGTTCTCTTTCGAAAAACTTGCCGATGTCGATACCCACTTAGGCCCCGAGATGAAGTCGACGGGCGAGGTTTTGGGCATTGGCAAAAACCTGAAGGAAGCCTTATATAAGGGGCTTCTCGCCGCCGGCTACAAGCTTAAAAAGCAGGGCGGCGTGCTAATAACCGTAAGGGACAGCGACAAAGCCGAGATTATACCCGTCGCCGAAAAGCTGGACGATATGGGCTTTAAGCTTTACGCCACAAAGGGCACGGCAAAGGCTTTGGAGGCAAAGGGGCTTAAGGTTACCACGGTTGGCAAGATTTACGAGGGAGGGGTAAACAACACCGCAACCCTGTTAGAAAGCGGCAAGGTAAGCTACATAATTTCGACCTCGACAAAGGGCAGAAACCCCGCGAGCGACGGCGTCAAGCTTCGCCGCAAGGCCTGCGCTCTGGGCATACCCTGCCTTACCTCGGTAGACACGGCGGGCGCCCTTGCCGACTGCCTGCTTTCGGGCTACAGCGAGATAAACACCGAGCTCATCGATATAAACCATTTGAGAAAAGAGAGGATGGAGCTTAAGTTCACCAAGATGCAGGCTTGCGGCAACGACCTTATCTTTATAGACTGCACCGAAAGGGAGTTAACCTCGCCCGAATCCCTCTCCATACTTCTCACAGACCGCCACTACGGCATAGGCGGCGACGGCATCGCCCTCATTATGAAATCGGAGGTTGCCGACGCGGCAATAAGGATGTTCAACGCCGACGGCAGCGAAGGCAGGATGTTCGGCAACGCCCTGCGCTGCGCGGCAAAGTACCTCTATGACAACAAAATTGTCCAAAAGCGCGAAATGACAATAGAAACAGTTTCGGGCATAAGAAAGCTTACCGTCTGCACCCGCGACGGGCAGGTATCTACCGTCAGGGTGGATATGGGTAAGCCCGAGCTTAACCCCCGCCTGATACCCGTAAACCTCGAGGGCGACAAAATAGTCGCGAGTGAGGTAAATATAGGCGGCGGAACATACAAGATAACCTGCGTTTCGATGGGCAACCCTCATTGCGTGGTGTTCTGTGACAACATCGACCTTATCGACATCGGCGAAATCGGCCCGATGTTCGAAAACAGCGAGCTCTTCCCCGACAGGGTAAACACCGAGTTTGTGCAGGTAATGGGCAAAAACCACCTCAAAATGAGGGTATGGGAGAGAGGCTGCGGCGAGACCCTGGCCTGCGGCACGGGCGCCTGTGCCTCGGCTGTCGCAGCCGTACTAAACGGCTACGCCGACAAGGACTCCGACATAAAGGTTACGCTTCTGGGCGGCGAGCTTGTCGTGCGCTATACCGGCGAAACCGTGTTTAAGAGCGGCGAGTGTAAAAAGGTTTTTGAGGGCGTGACCGAAATTTAACAGGCTATTGCTTTAGGTTGCCATATAGTAATGTTAATTTCGGGCTCGTTTTTCAGCGAGATTAATTCCTTGCCCTCGTTGTTACAGCCTATAAGGGCGAATATCTTGCCGCCTACCTTATATAAAAGCGCTTCCCACTCGAGCTTGATTGCGTCCTTAAGGGGCTTACAAAAAAACAAAGACAAGAGATAGAAGGCTAAAAATGACAATAAGGAACGAGCAACCCAAAGACCATAAAGAAGTGCTGCGCCTCACCTATGAGGCGTTCAGGTTTATGGACTTCCCCGGAAGGCGGCGGGCGGACGAGCACTACCTTGTGCATCTTCTCAAAGATTCTTCGAGCGTAATAAGGGAACTCAGCTTTGTCGCAGAGGACGAGGGAAAAATCGTGGGGCATATACTCTACACGCTCAGCAGGGTAACAGGCCCCGACGGCAAAATAATAAACACAATAACCTTCGGGCCCCTTTCGGTGCTTCCCGAAAGGCAAAGGCAGGGGATAGGCAAAGCGCTTGTTATGCGCAGTATGGAAGCTGCGAAAGAAATGGGCTTTGCCGCCGTTATTATCGCGGGCGTGCCCGAATATTACCCCAAACTGGGCTTTAAGCGGGGTTATGAGCTGGGGCTAACCCTTCCCGACGGCAGCTCTCCCGACGCCCTTATGGCATACGAGCTTAAAGAAGGTTCTTTGGCAGGCGGCGGTGTCTGCAAATTTCTCGCGCCCGAATACGGGAAGGCCGAAGCCGACGACATAACCGGCTTTCACTGCGCTTTTATAAACGAAAACTACGGCGGAAAGCTTATATTGCGCAAGTTTTTCGATGACGACATGGAACTTTTCAAAAAATGGCTGTACCTTCCCCATATTTCCAAATGGTACGAATGCCCCGATAGCTGGATAAAGGAAGTCGAGGGCAGGCACGGCAAATTTTCTTTTATAAACCACTTTATCGCCGAGGCAGGGGGAGTCCCGATAGGTTTTTGCCAGTATTACGACTGCTACTTCGGGCAGGGCTACGAGGATTGGCACAAAATCGAGCGACAGGGCGAGGTTTTCAGCATCGATTACTTTATAGGAGAACCTTTATTCCTCGGCAAAGGGTTAGGCAAAGGGATAGTTTCCCTCCTTACCTCGATGGTAAAGGATAAGGGCGGAAAGCGTATTATCGTTGGCCCCGAGCCCGATAACACCCCTTCCAGGCGCGCCCTCGAGGCCTGCGGCTACGCCTTCGACGGGCGGGATTACTATATCGAGTTTTGATGACCATAAGAGGCATATGGGGCTTTTCCGAGGGGCCGGTTTAGAGAAGTCGGCCTATTTGTTTTGGCTTCAACAGCTATGTCAAAATTCCCGCCCTTGCAAAAAGGCGGTATTTAATATATAATTTGCTTACGGAAGCCGTTGCAGGCTAATAATTCCGATAGAGGTAGATATGAATATTTGGCACGATGTAGGCGAAGACAGGATAACCCCCGAGGATTTTATCGCGGCGATAGAAATTTCCAAAGGCAGCAAAAACAAGTACGAGCTCGACAAAGAAACGGGCGCTCTCATATTAGACAGGATACTTCACACTTCCACCCACTACCCCGCGAACTACGGGTTTATACCCCGCACTTACTGCGAGGACTTCGACCCCGTCGATGTGCTTGTGCTCTCCAGCGAGTCAATACAGCCCCTTTCGCTGTGCAGGTGCTACCCCATCGGGATGGTATCGATGTTGGACGAAGGCTTTGTCGATAACAAAATTGTCGCCATCCCCTTCAAAGATCCCAGCTGGAACAACTACAAAAACATAGAAGAGCTCCCGCCCCACATAATGCAGGAGATATGCCACTTCTTTACGGTGTATAAGTCCCTGGAGGACAAGCATACGGCGATAATAAAGATAGAGCCCAGGGATGTTGCCGTAAGGACTATCGAGAGGGGGATACAGTGGTATAAGGATAAGATATTGCCTTTTTTGCCCAAATGCTGACGGAAAATGCACAAAATAATAATATATAGAAGTATTAATCATAAATTTTTCCTAACTTGTTCAATCAACCGTCATAATTTGCGCTTAGAATAAAAGGGTAATACTATCGCGAGGAGCGCATGGACAACAAAGGATTCTTCTATTACGAGGACAGGTCTAATGTCCCATATAACAGGAACAAGAGAAAGGGCGGGAACAATGCCGCGCTTATCGCGTTTATTATTGTCGGGGCCCTGCTTATAAGCGTCCTAAGCGCCGTAGTGGGCTCTGTCGTGGCGGGCAAAAGGATAGAGGACGCCCGCAATACCCAAAAAGCCGTAGTTATATATAAATCCGAAACCGACCATCCGCTAAGCGACAAAATCGGCACCGGGCAGCCATTATCGGTATCCCAAATCGTTAATATCGCAAAGCACTCCGTTGTCGAAATCAAGACCGAGACCACCGTTTACGGCGGCTTTTACGGCAATTATATCGCCTCGGGCGCGGGCAGCGGCGTCATAATTTCCGATGACGGGCATATCATAACCAACCACCATGTAATAAGCGGGGCGGACACCATCACCATCACCTTAGCCGACGGCTCGGTAAGCGCCGCCGATGTAATAGGCGTAGACGAAAAAACCGACCTCGCCGTTGTAAAGCTTGCCGAGGATTTCGATGGGCTCATCCCCGCAATCATCGGCGATTCTTCCAAGCTTGTCGTAGGCCAAAGCGTAGTCGCGATAGGCAACCCCCTGGGCAGCCTGGGCGGCACGGTAACCGACGGAATACTTAGCGCCGTTCAGCGCAGGATTACGGTAGACGGGCTGGAGATGGAGCTATTGCAGACCAACGCCGCCGTCAATCCCGGCAACTCGGGCGGAGGGCTTTTTAACTGCTACGGCGAGCTTATAGGCATCGTAAACGCCAAAAGCTCTGATGTAAGTATAGAAGGCATAGGCTTTGCCATCCCAAGCTCGGTAGCCGATTATGTAGCCAAAGAGATAATAGAAAAAGGCTATGTCCCGGGGCGCCCCGATTACAACGCTTTGCCCATTGTCGAAATCAACACGATCCCGCCCTTCTCGGTATATCCCAAGGTGGGGCTATATGTGACGCAAAACACAGGCTCCTTCCGCGGGTATGACTTCATCGTAAAGGCGGACGGCAAGCCCGTAAGCAGCAAAAAAGACTGGCAGAAGGCCGTAATAAACCACGACGCAGGAGAGGTTATGGTCGTTACGATAAAAAGGGGGAATATCGAATTTGAGATAGAATATACCTTGCCGGAGAAGGTCGGATAAAAACAAAAGCGGAGGGGATATGTATAAAATTTTGGTAGTGGACGACGAGGCGGGCATACGCGAGATAGTCAAAAAGTATGCCACCTTCGAAGGGCATACCGTCGGTGAAGCCGCCGACGGCATCGAGGCAATCGAAAAGGCAAAGAGCGGGAACTACGATATAATCATAATGGACATTATGATGCCCGAACTCGACGGGTTTTCCTCCGTGAGGGAGATTCGCAAGTTTTCGGATATACCCGTCATAATGCTTTCGGCGCGAGGCGAAAGCTACGACAAAATACACGGCTTCGAGTCGGGAGCCGACGATTATGTTACAAAGCCCTTCTCGCCCAAAGAGCTGATGCTCAGGGTTAACGCCATTTTAAGCCGCTCCAAGAGCGTTTCAAGCAAGGATATTTTCGAGGCGCCCAACCTGAAAGTCGACTTTTCCGCCCGCAAGGTTTATGTGCAGGGGCAGGAAGTAGACCTCTCGCCCAAAGAATACGAGCTTCTCTTTTATATGGTAAAAAACCGCGGAATCGCCCTCTCCCGCGAGAAAATCTTAAGCGAGGTCTGGGGCTACGATTTTTACGGCGACGACCGCACGCTGGATACCCACATAAAGCTTTTGCGCAAGAGCCTGGGCGTATGCAGCGAATATATCGTGACTTTAAGAGGAATGGGTTACCGTTTTGAAGCCTAGCCGTCTGAACATCAAGTGGAAAATCTTTGTTATCCTTATCGGCTTTATCGTCGCCGCGCTGGGGCTTCTCTGGGCTTTGCAGCTCGGTATGGTAAACAGCATTTCGCGTTTTATAACCATAAATCAGCTTAAGCGCACCGCAGACTCCATAATCCGAAATATCGACAACGAAAATGTCGCCGTGCTTGCCGAAAACCTCTCCTACCGCAACAATGTAAGCGTCGTTGTTATAGACGAGGGCGGCAATATCATAATTCAGACCCAAACAAGGGCAAGCCTTATCACGCAGCTCGGCCCGGACGAACTTTCCGAAAAATTCAAGAAAGCGCAGGCGGGAGGCGGCGTTCTGGTCGAGCGTGATACCCTTCCCTTAAATGAAAACCTGGACGATATGGGGTTTGAGGGGAGGGAGGCCTCACAAGCCGACCACACCGCCGAATGCTACATCTATACAAAAGCGGCGGCCGACGCCGGGGGCAATAAGCTGGCCGTAATAGTAGAGGCTACAAGCCTTCCCGTGCCCCTTATAAACGCCACAACAACGGTCCAGCTTCTTGTAATAACGATATTTATGGTAGGAGCGACTTTTGTTCTTGCCTACCTTATGTCCAGGGTTATAGCAACACCTATCGCAAGCCTGAACATCTCGGCAAAGGAGCTTGCCAAAGGCAAACCCGATGTCGCCTTCGAGGGCGGCGGCTACAAGGAAATCGAGGAGCTCCGCGACTCCCTAAACATTGCAAGCAAAGAGCTCTCCAAGATAGAGCATTACAGGCGGGAATTAATTGCCAACATCTCCCACGACCTCAAAACGCCTCTTACCCTCATAAAGGGCTACACCGAGATGATGAGGGATCTTCCCTGCGAGTCCACCCCCGAAAACATCCAAGTAGTCATAGACGAAACCGAAAGGCTTACCCGCCTCGTAAACGATATGCTGGACCTGTCTAAGCTGCAAAGCGGCGCCTCCGTCCTAAAGCTCGAAGACTTCGACCTTGTGGCGCTCACGGGCGAAATCGTTATGAGGTATTCCAAAATGCTTGAGGGCAAGGGCTACAAATTCGAGTATCAGCACGATAAAAAAGCCATAGTAAAAGGCGACAAAGCCAAGATAAGCCAGGTGATTTACAACCTCATAAGCAACGCCGTAAACTACTGCGGCGAAGACAAGCTTATAAGAATACGCGAGTACCGCAGGGGTTCCAACGCCCGCCTCGATGTAATAGACAACGGCGAGGGCATAGATGTAAAAATCCTTCCCTATATCTGGGACCGCTATTATAAATCCGAAAAGGCCCACCGCCGCGCCGAAGCGGGCTCAGGGCTTGGGCTTTCCATCGTAAAAAATGTAATGTCCATGCACCCCGGCGGCATTTATGGCGTCGAAAGCTCAATAGGGCACGGCAGCAGATTCTACTTTGAACTCCCTCTTGCGGAAGAATAATAAATTAGGTGCCGCTTCCAGCTTTTAATGCCCAACGCGGCAATTGAGGATATCAGGAATATAAAGAAAGAGCGGTTGCTTTGGAGCAACCGCTCTTCTCTTACTAGCTTCACATATTTTAAGGAGGAAGGTTGAGATGGCGAGCAGGAAGTGAATTTACCCGCCGTTGTAGCTTGCGGAGAATAGCTTTTTTGATCTCACGAACCTAGTAAGATTTTCGAGAGAGGGGTCAGAAATTGCAGAGGGGGGGGAGGGATTTCTTTCCTCTTCTCTTTGTGATTATATTGTATTTTGTCAATATGATAACGCAAGGTCGAATAACTGAATGTTATGTGAAAACATTTTTAAGAGTTCCTAAAATGTACAGAAGTGAGCTTTTCATCCATTTTCCATTGTGAAATCGCCCGCCTGGTATGATATAATTTTGATAATATCTTCTATTAAATAATAAGTTTATCTTGATAAGGAGTCATTATGGCAAGGATTTCGATGGCAGAATACGCCGAACTTGACGCCGAGGGCAAGAAGCTCTATGACGGGCAGGTAAACGCCCACGGCAGGATAACCAACATGAAAAGGACGCTGCTCCGCTCCAAGCTTGCTTTCAAGGTATATATGGAGTGGTACGATATGCGAGACGAGGTCGCGAAGTTTTTGGGCGACTTCGCCACCAATGTATTCTCGCATGCGATATCGCAGGAGAATTCCTGCCTTATCTGCTCAACTTACTTCCGCAAAATCCTGATAGAGGCGGGCAAAAACCCCGACAGCCTCGACCTGGACGAAACCGAAGCTTTGGTCGCCGAGTACGGGCGCGCGCTTGTGTCAAACCCCCACTCGATAGACGAAGCGCTGTTCGACAGGCTAAAGGCAAGGTTTACCGAAGAGCAAATCGTGCTGCTTACGGCTTTCGGCGGCATGATGATAGCCACAAACCTTATAAACAACGCTTTAGATGTCACACCCGACAACTATCTTAAAGACTACATGAAAAAATAGAGGCGAATATGTATAACTTCAAAGGAAAGACGGTATTTATCACAGGCGCCGCCAAAGGGCAGGGCAGGGCTGTCGCCCTCGCTTTTGCCAAAGAAGGCGCGAACATCATAGGTTTCGACCTGGGCGAGAGGATATCGTATCCCCGCTACAACGACGCCTGCTCGGCGGATCTCATGAGGCTAAAAACCGATGTCGAGGCCTTGGGCGCCAGGTGCGAGATATTCTGCGGCGATGTAAGGAACTTAGAGGATGTCAAAAACGCCGTCGAGGGCGGTGTAAAGGCCTTCGGCGGTATAGATGTTTTGTTCAACAACGCGGGAATCTGCGCCTACGGCTATTCGCACGAGCTAAGCGAGCAGGAATGGGACGCCATGCTGGATATCAACCTTAAGGGCGCTTGGGTTTGCGCTAGGTATGTCATACCGGTCATGCGCAAACAGGGCAGCGGCGTTATCATAAACAACAGCTCCGTAGGCGGGCTGAGAGGCATGAACAGGCTGTCGCATTACGCGGCATCCAAATGGGGGCTCGTCGGGCTCACCAAGTCCTGGGCAATCGAAAACGCCGCCTACGGCATAAGGGTTGTAAGCATCCATCCGACAGGGGTAAACTCGCCCATGAACGACGGGCTTGCCATGATGGAAGGCGCAACCCCACAGGAGATAGCCGAGCGCTCGGCGGGCAACCTTCTGCCCGTACCGTGGATAGAGCCCGAGGATGTCGCCGATTCGGTGCTCTTTCTGGCAAGCGACAAGGCAAAGTATGTGACGGGCAGCCAGTATGTGCTGGACGCGGGGCTGCTCACAAGGTAACTTACGGCGATATATAAGGAGATTTATATGCCCAAACCATCCAGCGGCTTAGCCGGAAAGGCGGCCGCGCTAGCCATCGTTTTGCTTGCCGTAGCGCTTGTGGCGGTAGCCATTTACGCGGCAATGGGAAGCCCCCAAAGGAACATTGACGACGCCCTGTCCAGGATAACCGACGAGGCAAGCGACGCCAAAACCAGATTCGACGCGGCCGAAGCCGTTTACAAAAACGCCAGGTTAAAGGAAGAGGAAGCCAAGCAAAACTTTGACGACAGCCTCATCCTTCTTAACGAGGCGCAAAAATATTTCGACGAGGCAAAAAGCGCTTTAACAAGCGCCTCCGCCGATTTGGAGGAGGCAAACGCGAATTACGCCGAGGCCAGCGAAATGTTAAGGCAAGCAAGGGAAAATTATGCTGCCGCGCAGGCAGAGCTTTCCGCCGCGAGGGCCGGGCTTGCAGCCGCCCAAACCGCGTTTGAGGACGCCCGGCAGGCGTACCAAAGCGCGACGGCGGTACTCGAACAGGCAATAACAAAGCTTAACCAATCGGAAGCCGGTTATCAGGCGGCAGCCGAACTTATAAACGATTTTTTCGAGTCGCAAGGCTCGATAATCCCTTCCGCCCGCGAAATCTATAACAGGACGATAGACGCCATAGTCGAAATCCGCGCCTACGACATAGCGGACAATTATTTCAAGCTGGGCTCGGGTTTTTTTATCGGGGAAAACGGGGTAATAGTCACCAATTACCATGTCATCCAAAACGCCTTCCGCCTCGAGGTATTCCATAACGACGGCAATTTTTACGAGGCCGAGGCAGTATTAGGCTATGACGCCGGAATCGACCTCGCCATTATAAAAATAGACAAAGCCGATTGCGTTTACTTGGAAATTTCGGATAAAAAGCCCGAGGTAGGCGATACCGTTTACGCCGCTGGCAGCAATATGGGGCTCACCCGCACCTTCACCAAAGGCATAGTTTCCTATGTCGACAGGGAAATCGAGGGATTCGAAGCCAACAGCTATATACATTATGTAGGCATAACCCACAGCGGCAACAGCGGCGGCGCCATCCTTAACTCCGAAGGTGAAGTTATAGGCGTACATCAGTTGGGCGACGCCGAAACGGGGGACAACGGGCTTGCGATACCCATCTCTCAGCTGGATAAGATCGCCCGCGACAAAAACGAAACCCCCGTTGAAACCACATTCAACAACGCAAGAGACATTTCAGACGATGTCTACTACACCGTAGGCTTAGACAACAAGGTAACCATCACGGGGGTAAAAAACCTCATACAGGATGCCGTAATCAGGGTGCCCTCGCAGATAGACGGCAAGCAGGTTGTCTATCTCAACTGGGGCGGCAACTCGGCATTTCTTTATTATGTCGAGCACATCGTAATTTCCGAGGGGATAAAGCGCATAGGCGCCGACGCCTTTTCTTCGGCCGTCTACCTTCTTTCGGTAAGCCTTCCCTCGACTTTGGAAGACCTTTCGGACACCGCTTTCGCCCAGGCCACCGAATTGTACAGGATATTCCTAAGCAATAACCCCAACTTCACGCTTGCGGACGAAGTCCTCTTCGACAGCGGCATTGCCACTTTGTACAAATACCCCCTATGCAAAAGCTACGAGGGCTCGCCCTTCTACACCGAATCTTACGAGGTACCAGACGGCGTGCAAAAGATATGCGAGCAGGGCATCTTTTACGCGCTGGGGCTAAGAAGCCTCAAGCTTCCCGCTACCCTCGAAAGGATAGAAACGATGGGCATAGCCTACTGTCTCAACCTGCAAACGCTCACCCTTCCCGAGGGGCTCGAATATATCGGGGTTGCGGCCTTTGCGGCAAATATAAATCTTAAATCGATTACCGTGCCCGCGAGCGTGACGAGGCTGGGAGAGCGCCTTGACGACGGCAGCGGTTACATCTATAAAGGCGTATTCTTCGACTGCCTGGCTTTAGAAACGGTGGCCTTCGCCGAGGGAAGCTCACTCGGATATATCGGCGACAGCCTGTTCGGCTACTGCCAAAGCCTCAAAACGGTAACGGGGCTTACGGGCGCTACCGAGATTGGCAACGCCACATTCCTCGCCTGCTACTCCCTCAAAAACATCGACCTTTCGGGTTTGGAAGTTGAGAATATGGGCGTATCCGCCTTCAGAAATTGCTCTGCGCTCGAGAGCGTTATATTGCCCGATACCCTGACTGCAATATCCGACAACACCTTTATGAACTGCCTGAAGCTTCAGCAAATTACCCTTCCCGCGGGCGTAAAGAGCATAGGGACGGACGCCTTCTACGGCGCCTCCTCGCTTACGCAAGCCGTGCTTCCCGCCGGCCTCGAGAGCATAGGCGACGGCGCATTCTACGGCTGCGAGTCTTTATCGGCAATCAACCTTACGGATACCCAAATCAAGCATTTGGGAGCCTATTCCTTCTGCTTAAGCGGTTTGACAAGCGTCACCCTTCCCGACACGCTGGGCATAGTGGGCGAGTACGCCTTCGCCGAATGCGCGGGCCTTGTCGCCCTCACGCTATCTGCCAACACCCTGTGGCTGAAGGGTTACGCCTTTTATGGCTGCTCCGAACTAAAAATCATAAACGCCGCCGCTTGCCTGTATCCCCCGCACCTTTCGGACGCCGGGGTTTTCGAGGGCGCATCGAAGCTTCTCGTCATAGATGTATCCGAGGCGAGAAGATTGTATTTCGAATACGATTCGGCATGGATGGTGTACAGAGACTGCATAAATTACATATAAATAACGGCGCCCGTATTGATTTCGGGGCAAAATTCGTATACAATAAAGAAACTCAAAACTTTGCGATAGGTGTGTTATGAAAAAACGGTTTATGCTTTTTGTTACAGTATTATTGATTGTCGCGTTATTCGGCGGCTCTATGCTCTTGTTGTCGGGATGCAACAAGGATGACTCGGAAGAAGGCGATCGCGAAACCATAGTTTACTTTTGTAAAGCCCGAAAACGACACGCCTTACCTAATAAAGACCTATGCCGACGGCTCTCCCTGCGACGAGGACTTCAAAATAATCACCTTTACGGATACGCACTTTAACGGCGACAAAGACTCGGCGGGCGACGCGGTTTCGCTTACCCTCATAGAGAACACGATTAAGCAGGAAAAGCCCGACCTTATCGTGTTTTTGGGCGATAACTGCTTAGGCCCCAACGCCGCACAGGCGATAGACAACCTCGGCGAGCTTTTCGAGCGCAACAATACATATTGGGGTTATGTGTTGGGCAATCACGATGGAGAAAACGCTAACGGCCCCAAAAGGCACGAGCTCCCCGCCCTTTACGGCAAGTTCGAGCATTGCGTGGTTATACCCGAAGAAGGCATGTACGGCTACGGCAACGCCATGGTAAACATCAAAAATTCCGAAGGCAAGGTAATACAGACCCTGGTGTTTATAGATTCGGGCGATTACCTCAAAGAAGAATATTGCGAGGAGTACGGTTTTAATTTTGTTTCGGGCAAGGGAAAATACGACTTTATTAAGAAAGACCAGATCGATTGGTATAAGAGAAGGCTCAGGGAAATCGCCGATAAAAACGGCAGCATGCCTAATTCGATAATGTTTTTGCATATACCCCTGGTAGAATACGCTATAGGGTACGGCATCAAAGATAACAGGGTATACGGCAAGAGGAGTGAGAAAGAATGCAGCTCGCTCTACAACACGGGTATGTTCGACGCCATCCTCGAGCTTGGCAGCACCAAAGCCGTTGTCTGCGGCCACGACCACACCAACGATTACAATGTGCTGTATCGGGGTGTAAACCTGCTTTATTCCCAATCCTCCGCTTATAATTCATACATAAAGCGCAATGACGCGGCGCTAATCGCCAAGTATGTGAATCTCGGGAAAGCCGACTTCAACGACGGGCATACAGTGTTCAGCGTAAACAAGGACGGCGGAATAACCATCACCCCCGTTCTCAATCAGGACAACCCCTCGCTGTTTGACGGCTTAAGCGAAGCCCACCGCAAAGAACTCGACCTCGATAAGACTTTGCCCCAATAAAAAAAGGCAGACTGCCTTGCGAAAAAATAACCGCTCCCGGGTAACAAGCGTAAGACGCAAAGCCGACCGTAAAATCCGGTATTCAGTCTGCCTTGCTAAACCCACCTTATCATAAAAGGCACGGGAAAAGGCAACACCCGGAAATAAAGTTGCCTTCTTTCGCCCCGGCGCGGAGAATATAACCCGCGAATATAAAATAACGCAAAAGCTGTCCGAAAGTACGGACAGCTTTGTGTTTTTTGTGAAATTTTTAATTTTTACCCATTCTCCGACAGGGCTTCAAGCAAAAAAGCCTTGTATTTTTCGCGTACGCAATCGGGAGAAAGGATCCTCAGGTTTTTGCCCAAAGCCGAACACCACGAAAAAAAGGTGGGGCTTATCTGCACATTCGCTTTGAAGGCGCTCTTTCCGTCCCCGATATCTGTAAACACAATATTTTTGCCGAACTGGTCGGCGGCAATCTTTTCGCAGCTTTTGTCTATCCTGAATTCGACGGTTTCGACGCTGCCGCCAAACATCGAAAAGGTTTGCTTTTTTATGGCGTTAAGGTCTTTGCCGCGGCACTCTATACGGGGCTCATCTTCCTCTTTTGCGTCGCCCATCCTGTCCACCCTGAAGTATTTAACGATATTTTCTTTCTCGTCGCAGGCGGCAAGATAATAGTTATCGTGATCGTAGATAAGCGTAAGCGGGCTTACAAGATACCTTTCTTCGCGGTGGAGGCGCCTTCTGTTTTCGTCCGTAATGTCGTAATAATAAAAAGACAGCTTGTGATTGTTGCTGACGGCGGAAAACACGGCGTCAACGATATAAAAAGTGTCGTCGCTGCCGTGCTTTGTGTCGGTAAGCATAACATTACGCTGCCTTAGCATACTCTTTTTTGGCCCCGCGAAGCTCGCGAGCTTTTCGACAAGCATATCGGTGCGCCCGGGAGATAAAAACTTCGACGCGATAACGGCGTCAATAAGTATTTTAAGCTCGGCAAGCTCAAAATGCCGCCGCTTGATATAATAAACATTGCTCCGCCCCCTGTCCCATTCGACCCCAAAGCCGGCTTCCTTAAGGATTTCGGCGTATTCGTACAGCGTTTTGCGGTCGAGCGAAACATCGTATTCGCTTTTGAGTTTATACAATAGCTCGTTTGTGGGGATTCGGCGGTCGCAATCGGTTTCTTTTTCCAGAATAGCGAGCAAGCGGAAAATAGCCATCTTCTGGTTATACATAATTCCCCCTGATGTCGATTAGGCTGTTTGCCGTTTGTAGGTATTATAGCACATCGAAACAGGCAAAGGGGCCTATTTGGTTTTGATATTTTCGTAATTATGCTATAATAACCCTGTCGCGCGACATAAATATCAAGGTGTAAATATGGTTATAGACTTTCATACTCATGTATTCCCAGACGAGTTGGCCCCCAAGGCAAAGGCAAGGCTGGAGGCAAACATCGATTATCTCTACACTCCCTGCCACGATATGACGCTAAAGGGGCTTATTCAGCACATGGACAAAAGCGGGGTAGACATTTCTGTTGTCCAGCCCGTAATAACGAGGCCCTCGCAGTTTAAGTCGGCAAACGATTTTTCGGCAAGCATTAATAACGGCAGGATAGTCGCTTTCGGCGCCGTCCACCCCGAAACCGACGATTACAAAAGGGATATAGATTATATCGTGTCCCTCGGGCTTAAGGGCATAAAGTTCCACCCCGAGTACCAGAGCTTTATCTTAGACGATATCAAAATGCTCAGGGTTTTCGACTATGCCGTAAGCCGCGGGCTTATTCTGTTGTTCCACGCGGGATACGACCCCGCCATGCAGCCCCCTTACAAGAGCAACCCGCAGCGCTTTGCCAACCTTATAAAGGAACTGAAAGGCGGCACGATCGTAGCCGCCCACTACGGCGGGCAGGAACAATGGGACGATGTCGAAAGGTACCTTGCGGGCACCGACATTTATCTCGACACCTCGATGGCGCTTAACGCCATGGACAAGGCACAATTCGTAAGGATATTTAAGGCTCACGGGGCCGATAAGGTGCTATTTGCTTCGGACTCGCCGTGGGGCGACCCCGGAAAGGATATAGCAACGATAAACAACCTTCCCTTAACAGAAGAGGAAAAAGAAAAAGTCTTTTGGAAAAACTCGGCTTTGCTTTTGGGTATAAATAATGATTAGCGTTTTGTTTGTTTGTCACGGTAATATCTGCCGCTCTCCGATGGCGGAGTTTTTGTTCAAGGATATGCTCCGCAAGAAGGGGCTGTCCGACTTGTTTAATGTAGAATCGAGAGCGACTTACCCCGACGAGCTGGGCTGCCCGCCCCATCACGGTACCAGAAGGAAGCTTGCCGAACACGGCATAGACTGCAGCGGAAAGAGGGCGGAGCTTCTTACCAAAGCCGACGCGGCTTTCGACTACATTGTGGGCATGGATTCCAGAAACATAGCCCGTATAAACACCATTCTGGGCGCCGCCGCGAGCGGCAAGGTGTACATGCTTATGGACTTTACCGAGCGCCCGGGAGATGTCGCCGACCCGTGGTTTACGGGCGATTTCGACACTACGTACAACGATATTTACGAAGGTTGCAAGCGCCTTTTGGAATTTATCGCCGAAAAACACCTTAAAAAATGACAACCGCGGTTGACATTGCCTGCCGTAAATGCTATATTTTTTAGGGTCGTCAAGGAGGTACAAATGATGCAATATGATGTTGTAATAGTAGGAGCGGGGCCTGCGGGCATATTCACGGCTCTCGAGATGGTAAAGAGGGGCACCAACAAGAAGATTGTAATTGTAGAAAAGGGCAGCCCCGTCGAGAAAAGAGCCTGCCCCAAAAACCAAACACAGATTTGCGTCAACTGCAAGCCTTTTTGCCACATAACAACGGGCTTTTCGGGCGCGGGCGCTTTTTCGGACGGCAAACTTTCCCTCTCCGCCGAAGTGGGCGGCGACCTTCCCGACCTTCTCGGCTTCGATTTCACCCAGGAACTAATCAATTACACCGATAAAATATATCTCGAGTTCGGAGCTTCCGAAAAAATCGAGGGCATAAGCGACCTCGACAAAATAAAGGAAATCCGCGCAAAGGCCATCCGCGCGGGCCTCAAGCTTGTAGACTGCCCCATAAGGCACCTGGGCACCGAAAAGGCCAGGGAATTATACCTTCGCATACAGAACTACCTCGCCGAGAAGGGCGTAGACCTTATTTTCGGCTACAACTGCCAAAACATCATTCTTAAAAACAACCGCTGCGAGGGCGTCATCCTAGAAAATGTAAGGGACGGCAGCGAGCTTATAATTTACGGGCAGGACACCATCGTCGCGACAGGCCGCCGCGGCGCCGAGTGGCTGGAGAAAATCTGCGCCCAGCACAACATTTCCCACCAGCCCGGCACCGTCGATATCGGCGTCAGGGTAGAGGTCCGCAACGAGATTATGGAGGAGATAAACGAAGTCCTCTACGAGTCCAAGCTGATAGGCTACCCCAAGCCTTTCAAGAACAAGGTTCGCACCTTCTGCCAGAATCCCGGCGGGTTCGTCAGCCAGGAAAACTACGACAACGACTTGGCGGTCGTCAACGGGCATTCCTATAAGGACAAAAAGTCCTCCAACACCAACCTTTCCATACTTTGCTCGCACAACTTCAGCTATCCCTTCAACCAGCCCATTGCCTACGCACAAAAGATAGGCGAGCTCACCAATATGCTTGCCAACGGGCATGTGCTTGTGCAAAGGTTCGGCGACATCCTGGACGGCAAGCGCACATGGGAGCACGAACTTTCCAACTCCAATGTCCGCCCCACCCTTCCCGACGCCGTCGCGGGCGACATAACCAGCGCCATGCCCTACAGGACGATGACAAACATAATTAACTTCATCCAAGCAGTCGATATGGTCGTCCCCGGTTTCGCCTCTGTCGAAACCCTCCTGTATTCGCCCGAGCTTAAGTTCTACAGCAACAAGATAAAGATGGACGCCAACCTCAACACCAATGTCCAATCCCTCCATTGCCTGGGCGACTCCAGCGGCTGGACAAGAGGGCTTATGATGGCCTCCGTGATGGGAGTTCTGATGGGCAGAAAGCTCGTATAATAAGAATTTTTATAACCCCGATAACAAAATTTAAGAGCGCCTTTCGGAGCGCTCTTCCTTATTTCTATTCGGTAATATGCTTTATTACCTTGCAAGGTATTCCCACTGCCACAACATTTTCGGGGATATCCTTTGTTACAACGCTGCCCGCCCCTATAACCGAATTATCTCCTATCGTCACACCCGCGAGTATAATCGCGCCCGCGCCTATCCAGCAGTTTTTGCCTATCCTTATAGGTTGGTTATATTGGTAGCCTTCGGCCCGCAGCCCGGGAGACAAGGGATGCGACGCCGTTGCGATGGTAACATTGGGGGCAATCATAGTGTTATCGCCCACATATATGTGTGTGTCGTCCACCAGGGTCAGATTGAAGTTTGCGTACACATTGTTTCCGAAATGCACATGCCTGCCCGCCCAGTTGGCATAAAGAGGAGGCTCGATGTAGCACCCTTCGCCTATTTCGGCAAACATCTCTTTAAGGAGCGCCCGGCGCTTTTCCTGCTCCCAAGGCTTTGTGGCATTAAACTCGTACAGCTTTTCCATGCAGGCAAGCTGAACCTTCATAATTTCCTTGTCCATCGGCAGATACATCTCACCGCCGTGCAGTTTATCAAACATATTTACCCCTTTTTCTCGCAGGCCTTGTCAATAACCTTTTTATATGGCATAAGCATCCCTTCGTTTATCGCCTTCATGCCGATTCTGGCTTTCAGTTTTTCGTTTGAGAAGAATGCCCCCGCGAAATACATCTTGATAAGCGTGCCCACTTTCCTTTGCGGGAAGTCGTACAGGCCCTTTTTCTTGTAGAACTTGTGGTCTGCCTTCATAAGGCCCCGCATAAGCCATATCATGTCGCGGAATACCTTCATGCCGCCCACCCCGTAGAAATTAGCGGGCAAGGAAAGCTTGTTTTCTATGGCGTAAGCAAGCTTTCTGGCAAGATTGTCTATCTCGCCGTCGGGGTCGGTTTGGTCGCAGGCTACGCCCGCGAGGAAGTTCCCGCCCACCTCGCTTCTCGCCTCGATTATAGCTTTCAGGTTTGCTTCCTCGGGATAGTTTCCGCCGATCAGGTAACCCACAGGCTTGCCTTTGGTTACCGGCCTGTGCCCGTTGCAGAATTGCCTGTCGTCATATTGCTTGAACAGCCAGCCCATGGAATGGTCCTTTATCGTGAAGGCGTAAACTATGGCGTCGGCAGAATGTATCTCGTTTTTAAGAGCTACGGCAAAGCCGTCATCATACACGCATTCGCCCTTGGGCGCGCAGCTGAAGCACCCCAGGCAGCCGCCCTTCATCGGGATATCGGCAAGGTTTACGATACGGGTCTTGTATGCGGACACCGAGCGGAATCTCGATATCATATCCTTAAGCCCCTTATCTTCGCCGCTAAGGTCGGCGACTATGACGACATCGCCGCTTTTACCCTCGCTGTTTTCCGCCACGGGGGTTACGGGCAGGCGTTTTGCGGGAGAATAATCTTTAGCGGGCTCATATATGTTGTTTTCGGCGCACCACAGCACATATCTCATAAACTCCTCGGCCTCTTTCTGCCCTTTTTCCGTGGTGAGGTCGTCCATATCGGCGGAAAGCCCCCTGATGTATTTCAACCCGAGGCCGCAGCAGTTTTCCTCAATATACTTGTGTGCCGTAAAGTCATAAAAATGTTTGGATGTCGTTATCTGCGCCGCGAATTTACCGCTGATGTCTAACCCGCTTGACTTGAGAAGGCTTATAAACCTGTGCAGCTGCGAGGTAGCGATACAGGTGTATACGGGATAGGAGAAAATAATCAGATCGGCGTCGCGCAGGGCTTTTTCGGCTTTAGAGAAGTCTTTCGCCAAAGCGTTTATCTGCTGCCCGGCGTGCAGATACTCAAATTCGTGGGCGGCAAACTTTTTTTCTAGAAACAACAGGGTCTGCAGGGTTACGCTGTATTTACCCTTGGGGCTTCCGTTTACTACAAGTATTCTCATTATTCACCTCTCGGCGCGTTTACTTCCGATTTACCGAAACAATTATAAAACATTCTCGGGATAACGGCAAGAGCCAATATTTCGGGCGTGCTTGCCGCCATCAAGAGGCTTAACTAAGCAAACAAGCGATATTTCAATAAGCCTTATTTATGTTTTCCGAAACCCGCAAATAAGTATACCGAAATAAAGATATTATGGCTAATTATAAACAGCGGATTGCCGGCCTAGCGGCTTATAAACATCGAAAAACACGCTTTGCGCTGGCGTTTGGGGATAAGCCTGCGGCATTATATGGCTATTTAAATCTATTATTAAGTATTGACATTCTTATGGAGTAACTATATTATTATGTGTGTACTATTGCGCTCTGTGTCCGGGCCGGAGGTTATAATGAGGAAAAAACTCTTAACCGCGATTATTATTTTGATGATACTGCTTTCGGCGGTTGCTCTCGCCAGTTGTGATTTTTTGGGCGCAGAGGCGGAAACCCGTGTTACCGCCGTTCAAATCGCGGACACCGAAATTTATATGTCGCCTTACGGCGAACCCTCGGTTTTTCAGCTAAGGCCGTGGGTAATCCCTTCCGACGCCAAGAACCAGGAACTTACATATAAAGTCGTAAATTACGAAGACAGAGAATACCTTGCCGTAGACAGCACAGGTAGGATAACTGCCACCCGCGCCAAAGAAGAAGGCAGGGTAACCATACGAATAACGAGCAAAGACAACCCTAAAGCTTATGTCGATGTTTATGTCACGGTAGAGGTTGTCGCCGTCAAAAAGATCTCTTTTGTGCCGCCCGAGATGTCTTTGCTTCTGGGCGACGCTCCCAAAGCTATCAAACCCCAATTTACCCCTGCCCACGCCGTTTTGGGCCGCAATGTAAGCTATGCCTCCCTCAACGAAAATGTGGCGACGGTAGACACCAACGGCTATGTCACGCCCGTGGGTGTAGGCAAAACTACTATATGGGTTACCGCTTCCAACGACCAGAACCTGCCCGAAGACCAGCTTGTCAAGGGCAATCTACAGATTTCGGTAAACTACACTCCCCCCAACTTCAGGTTAAGCGTTACCGACCCCGCGAGGGCTCTCAAGCAAATAGTGGGCGACCCCACGCCTATCGTTTTGTCCCTTGTCGCGCTCGACCGCACCTGCGACCCGACGCCGCTCATAAGGTGGAGGATTGCCGACGCACCCATTCCCGGCACCGAGGACAGCCCCGCCGTTACCTTCATCCCGAACGACCTCCCGAGAGGCGAGTATCAGATAGAAGCGACCATCACCGACGCCGGCTCGCAGACGCAGGTATTGTATTCCGACTACATCCGCGTGTACGAGATGCTAAGGGGCATCGACATAATGGTCTACAACACCGAGACCGAGCTCAACAACCTCGCCGTCAACGATATCCTGCGCATGGAAGCAAGTTTCTCGCAGGACGAATACCCGCCGGATAACTTCAGGTGGAAGGTCTACCGCAACAATATCCAGATCGAAACTATAACCCAGCCCGTTAAGACCTTAAATTACCGCATCAAAGACCCCGGCGAATATTACTTCGTATGCGAAGCCATAATCCGCAGCAACTACTCGGGCGTAAGCAAAACCACGCAAAAGTTCATCTGCGGATCGGCTATATACGGCAACGATGTGCACAATGTCTATGTCACCGCCCAGAAATTCGAGGATAGCGTCCTGCCCTATGTGACATGGGATCCCCTGTATTACAACGCCAGGTTCACCGTCCAGATCGAAACCCCGGACGATGTATATACCTTCTTCAGCGACGACAACAACGACGCCCCGTACTTCAGGCATAACGGCTTCTTTGTGCCGCCGCAGATAGCCACCCTCGCCGACTCCTTCACCGTAAGCGTAAGGAGCGAGCGCTACGGCTGGACCGAAGCGGTATCCTATAACGGCGATATAACCGTTACCAATCAGGACAAGCAATTCTTCGATATTATCGTCGGCGGCTTCGACGGGTACATCCAAAATATTGAAGAGCTGGGCAAGCTCCTCAACTACATCAATGTGTTCCGCCCCGCCCAAATAAAAGAAGGCGACTTCTACAAGGTAAGGCTCAAGATACCCTTTACCTACAGCTCGTTGCCGTCCGATGTCTATCCGCTGCCCGCGGGCAGCCCGGTAGTCAACCCCGCATACCAGGATATCCTCAATCTCATTCTGGCGGCGTTCAACTGCTACGGCGACAGCGTAACCTACACGCCTTCAATGCTCTTCAATCCCGAAACAAGGGTATTAGAACTCGGCCTTAAGTTCGAGACCGATGGCGACGAGATGACGGCAACCGACCCCTCCCTCAATTCGCAGTACACCAACGAAAATGTCATACTGCACTATGCCGCCGTCCCGCGTACGGTGGATATCCTGCCCATCGACACCCTTAACAGGACGATGAATGTCTCGACCAGCATGCAGCTCTACTATGCCGTAGCGCTGGGTTACAAGCCCGTGCCTCAAGCGGGAAGCCCGGCGGAGCTCATTTATAACGAGGCGCGCGCCGTGCTCAGAAGGATTATAAACAACAACATGACCGACGCCCAGAAGGTGCACGCCATATTCGACTACCTTACCGTCGAAACCATCTACGACAGATGGCTTGCCTCGCAGGACCTCACGGGCTCCGAGCTCGAATACGAGAGCTTCCACCTCGAAGGCGTATTCCTAAGAGGGCTTGCCGTTTGCGACGGTATTGCCAAGGCGTTCACCTTGCTTTGCGGCATGGAAGGTATAGCCTCAATTAAGATTAACGGCATCGCGGGCGGCGTCGCCCACGCCTGGAACAAAGTTCTTATCGACGGCATATGGTATGTAGTCGACGCCACATGGGGCAGCTACGCTAGCGGCACGCTCGAGCTTCAGTCTCACCGCTACCTGCTTGCGCCCGAGTCGGCCATACCCGGCCACACGCCTTATGGCAGGCAGCCGGCCGCTTCCGAAGAATGGCATAGCGCGTACTACACTTATGAATTCGCCGCCGGCAAAGACGCCCGCATAGACAGCCCGGCCGAGCTGGGCGACTTCACGAGGTTTGCCTACAGCCGCATGAGCGAGCAAAAGCCCTCCATCTGGTTCGACTTCATGTTCGCCGAAGCCTACTTTAACACAATAGCGGGCAGCAATCTCGAAACCCTGATCCGCACAATCGTCACCGAGGCGCTGTCCGAATACGCGGGCAGTTACAGATACTACATCGAGCTCACGGGAGGCAGATTCGCCGCCATAAGGCTCGAACTAAGATAGCCCGCTAAAAAGGGCTTTTCGGGAGCTTTTCAAGATGTTTACCTATAAAGAAGCAAGTTGTTTTCTGGGGCGGACACTGGAGCTAAAAGGCAAGGATATCGAGCTTGCCGTAACTCTGGATGTCGGCCCCCGTATCATTTCATTAAGAAAGCCGGGCGGCGGAAGCATTATGTTCGAGGACACCGCCGACGCAGTAAACAAGGACTGCTCGTCGGTATACGGCGAGGGAAAGGTCTGGCACATTTACGGCGGGCACAGGATATGGTTATCTCCCGAGAGCGAGGCAACCTATTACCCCGACAACGAGCCCGTATCATACAAAATAACGCCCGACGGCTGTATATTCACCCCTCCCGCATGGGAGAAGGCAGAGGTTCAGCCCATTCTCCAAATCCGCTTTATGCCCGAAGGCGGGGCCGAAATAGCCATGGGTATGACCAACCTTTCGGACGCAGCCAGGGAGCTTTGCATTTGGTCGCTTACCGTCCTCAAACCGGGCGGGGTTCTCGAAGCCGGCCTGCCTACAAAGGACACCGGATACCTCCCCAACCGCAATATAGTGCTTTGGCCGTACACCGACATAAAGGACGAAAGGCTGGAGATTCGCAACGATAAGCTAATCGTCAAAAGCTCGACTTCGGCAACCAAACCTCTCAAAGTAGGATACCATAATCCCGATATAGTCACAAAATACACATTCGGCGGCACGGTGTTCGTTAAGGCTGCGCCGGGAGGCGAAGGCGCGTACCCCGACTTTTTCTGCAATGTCGAAACCTACACCAGCAACCTCATCCACGAGGTCGAAACCCTCTCGCCCATAGTAAGGGTGGAAGCCGGAAAAACCTTATGGCACACCGAACGCTGGGAGCTTCATTGAAAGGAGGAAATATGATTCCCGACAAGGGCTATATGCCGATGTATCTGTGGTACAAAGGATTTCGCGAAGGGGTTTTGGCGAGCAGCGCTAAGCCCTTCTTTTTGGCGCTCGAAAGGGAGGACGGCGGGATTAAATCCTTCCGCCTAAGGATTTATTCCGACCCCCTTATGGGCGACGATAACTTCTTTATCTGCGAGCGCATCGCCAAATTTATGCTGTGGGCGTACGGCGGCTTCCGCTTTTATGTTTTCGGCGACAGATACATTTACGAAAAGCTGAAGGGCGCCTATTCCGAAACCGGCGAGCGGGCTTTCGATTACAACTTTATGCGCAAGGTTTTCAAGAGGCCTCTGGAGTTTGTATATGTCGAAAACTCCCAAGACTTTCCCGCCGATGTCGGGCATGCCATCCGCCCCAAGGCGCAAGCGGAGGGCTACCGTATAGGCTTCGACGCGGGCGGCTCCGACCGCAAGGTTACAGCCTGCATAGACGGCAAAGCCGTTTTCGAGGACGAAACGGTGTGGAACCCCAAGCTTAACTCCGACCCTTCTTACCACGAGCAGGGCATATGGGAAAGCATAGACAAGGCGCTCGCCGCCCTCGGCGGCAGGGTGGACAGTATAGGCGTTTCGACCGCGGGCATCGTAATAAACAACGAGGTTAGGGTAGCCTCGCTGTTCAGGCTTGTGCCCGAGGGGCTTTTCGAGCAAAGAATCGTCCCCATTTATAAAAACCTGGCTGAAAGATACGGCTGCCCCGTAACCGTCGCAAACGACGGCGATGTAGCCGCCCTCGCGGGTGCGTATCAGACTGGCAGAGGCGAGCTTTTGGGCACGGCAATGGGCACCAGCCTCGCGGGCGGATATATCGATAAGGATATGGGCATATCGGGCTACCTTAACGAGCTTGCGTTTGTGCCCGTGGACGCCAATCCCGACGCCGCCGCCGACGAGTGGAGCGGCGACAGGGGCGTTGGCTGTATGTACCACTCGCAGGACGGCGTAATAAAGCTGGCTAACGAGCTGGGCATAGACTTTTCGTCCTGTAACACACCCGCCGAAAAGCTCAAGGTAGTCCAGAAACTTGCCGAAAGCGGCGACGAAAGGGCGGAAAGCATCTTCTTAAGAATGGGAGATTACTACGGCTATTCCATACTTTGGTTTGCCGAGTTTTATTCGATAAAGAATGTCATATTCCTCGGGCGTGTCGCCAGCGGAAGGGGCGGCGAGCTCATACTCGGCAGGGCGAACGAAATACTAAAGCAATACGAAAGCGAGATAAAAATAATACTGCCGGACGAGATGTCCAGAAGGCTGGGGCAATCCTACACGGCGGCATGTCTGTAAATAAGGAGGCGTTATGAAACTAAACCCCAAAAGCGAGATAGTGCACGGCAATAAGCAGGTCTACACCGATTTGGTTATCTCCGCCCATCAGGACGATATCGAAATTATGTGCCCCCAAGGCATAATTAAGGGATACCAAAGTAAGGATTTCGGGCTTGTCGCGGTAGTAACTACCAACGGCTCGGGTAGCCCGAGAAGCGGGCGCTTCGCGTCTATGACCGACGAAGAAATGATGAAGGTAAGGCGTCTGGAGCAGATGGAAGCCGCCCGGATAGGCGACTATTCCGAGCTCATTATGCTAAATTTCACGAGCTCCGAGATAAAGGATAAATCCAACCCTCAGCCCACAAGCGATATAGCCGAAATCATAAAAACTTACCGCCCGCGGACGATGTATATCCATAACCTTGCCGACAAGCACCCAACCCATGTGGCAACTGCGGTAAGGTGCATCGAGGCGGCAAGGGCTCTGCCGAAAGGGGAACGCCCCGAAAAGCTTTACGGCTGCGAGGTCTGGAGAGGGCTGGATTGGCTTAACGACGACGAAAAGGTTGTGTTCGATGTGAGCGGCTACGACAAGCTGCTTGAGAATGTGCTTGCCGTTTACGAATCGCAGATAGCGGGCGGCAAACGCTACGACCTTGCCACCCTGGGCAGGAGGCGCGCCAACGCCACATACAGCGAGTCCCACGGCGTCGATTCCTGCACTCAAGCGGCGTACGCCATGGACCTCACGCCTTTAATCGAGGACGACCGTCTTGATATCAGGGAATTCGTCCTTGCCGCGGTAGACAGGTTCAAAAACAGCATTTTAGTATAAAATACCAAAGGTTAATTAAAAGTAAAACCCAATAACGGCACCCAATAACGGCGGGTTTTTCCGCCGTTTCGTAAATAAAAAGCAAAAATATTTAATACTATTATAACTTAAATTGTATAAAAGGACATTCTTTCGGGGCAAAAACCACTATATTTTGGGGTCAGAACGCCAAACGGCGGCTTTTGAGGCGTCGGGGCCCGGCCAGTTTTCCAAAAAAGCCTATTGACTTAGGAATATATATATAATATAATAGAGCCAAAAGAAAAACGGAGGGCGGGGCGCTCCCATTAGGGGGCACCCTGGTTTGTATTTGTAACCGCTTTCGCATACCTGTTGGAGGTTATGTATGAGAAAAACTAAGCTCTTGGCGATATTCCTTGTTATCCTGCTCTGTGCCGGACTTATCGTCGCTATGGCATCATGTTCACCCCGAACCGATGATTTCGAAGACGATGTTTCCAAGGGTAAGCCTGTCGTTCCCGAACCCGTAAAGAGGGTTAGAAACCTTCAATCCGGAGAAGCCCGCGACAAACTGGTCGAGGCGTTCGAGAACAGCAAATATAAGTATCCTTCAAGCGAAAATTCCGAATGGTATGTCATCGATTTGCGCTTCAGGTATCATTTTGAAGATTATCTCACAACCCCCGTCACGGTAAAGAGCTTTTATGTAGTCCTCCAGGCAAACCTCAACCTCATAACAAACGACAGAAGCGAACTGTTCCTCCGTATTTCCGACACTGCCACCGGCCAGATTATTTTAGGTATTTACTACACAGGCAACACAACATTTATTAATTTTAAAGGACAAGAATATTACACCGAAGAACTTAACCTCACCATGCTCGCCCACCTTATCGTAAACTCTCTGGGCGACTTCAGCCTGCCTCAGCTTCTGCTTGCTTTCATGACCCCGCAGGGCAGCGCGGGCGAGGCGGTTATCCCTCCCGGCATAGACCTTCCCGATATCCAGGGCATACAGATTATGTCCTTAAGCGGTTTCCTGTTCGACTACGGCAAGATACAGGAAATCACCTACGACGACGACAAGAAGCAGGATATCGCCGTGCCCCTCAAGCTGACGGCTCTCCTGAGGCTCATGAAGGGCGGCAAACTAACTTTAGGCCCCATATCGCTGGAAATTTCCTGGGAGACCTTTGGCCTTCCCAACCTCGACCCCATACTCGACCACTTCCTGGGCTTCTCGCTGGACAGCATATTCAATAAAGACTGGCCCGACATGACGGCCAACCTCAGCGCCATTACATATTATTCAGAATTTATGAAGCCCAACGCCGAGGGCATACCCGAACCCCAAAACGGATATACATTCGAAGGCCTCGGGCTCGAGATAGTCACCAAGAAGACAACCGACCTTCCCAACGGCGAATATTACCTCAACATAAACATGGAGCCCTTCCGCATGGGCCGTTCGAACAAGAAAGCCGAAATCAACTTCATGGGCTACGATGTCAACGACAGCGGTAAGGATACCAGATACGAAGAAGGCGGCCTCCTCAACCTGCAGCTCGCGGCCGAGCTTGAGGTAAGAAGCGCCTCTTACGGCCAACTCACCCTCAAAGAGGTTCTCGGCACATTGGTAGACCTCGGCGAGATAGGCAACATACCCATCAGGTTCAACCAGGCCACAAACCAATTCAGGTTCGGCGTGGATGTCAAGCTTTCGCTCAATGTGGCAGACCCCACGCTTACCAGGGCGGAAGTTACGCTGTTCTATCAAAACGCGCCTTTCATTAAAATTTACCTCGAAGATAAAAAGCTGTACATAGACTGCTCGGCCCTCACCGAAAGGGTGCTGGACCCCCTGACTCAGCAGCCCAAGGATGTCCAGATTATCCCAAGCCTTATGATGGACTTCGACCTTAACGGCATGCTGGGCTCGCTAATCGACACCTTAAGGCCGCTCTTAGACCCGCACTATACGATATTTGACGCCGTAAACGGCGGCAACGCCCCGCTAAACGCCGAAGGCGAAGAGGGCGGCGGCGGGCTCGACATTATGTCGCTGCTTACGCTCATCATGGAAAACCTGACGCTAAGCCCCGAAACCGCCGACCCGCAGATGATAACCCTCGCGCTGGATAACGCCGCCATAAACGAGCTTCTCGCGCAGATACTAGGCGACGGCATATACCTTGTGGACGAAGACGGCAACCCCGTACTCGACTCCAACAACAACCCCATCAAAAAGACAATCGGCATAAAGGGCGTCACCCTGTCGATGGACCAGAAGGATATCTTCCACACCCTCTCCGTCGATATAGACCTAAACGACGATGTCGGCGCGGGGATATATCTTACCAATGTAACCTATTTCCAGAAGCCCGTGTTTGCAAACAGGTCTATAATCGAGACCGAGGCCGACAGGGCAAGGTTTGTAAATATTAAGACTAACAGGTACTACAACGCCGAGGTAACCGGCCTTGTCGACCTCGGCATGACGGGCGGCACCGAGCTGGACCTCACGGGCCTCATCTCGACCCAGCTCGAAAATATCTTGCTCAGCCTTGGCATCGTCGAGACTTCGGGGCTTACCATAGGCTACAGGCTGCTTGCTAAGCTCGACATGCTCGACCTCACCCAGAGCGAGCTGTCGCTCACCTTCTATGTGTTGGATGGCCCGGGCAGCGAATTCACAAATAATAATGTATTCCTGTTCGCGTACATAAATGTATTCGACGACGCGTTATATCTCGACTTAAGCCGCCTTGACGCCATCAAAGAGAAAGCCAAGCTTCTCAACATGATAGGCACGCTGCCAAAGCTTAAGATAAGCAATCTGGGCATAAAGGAAATGCTGTCCGAAATAGACATCATTTCGTCGCTCAACTTCGCCAACTCGATTAATCTCGCCGTAAACAACGGCTTCTATGTAACCAACCCCGTAAATTCTACGGGCGACCTGCTTTCGGCTTTGTTCCTGGGCGGCATAATCGCCAGGCAAGAGCAGCTGCACAACGAAGAGGGCGACGGCTCCTCCTTCGACATAATGTCGCTAATCGGCAAGGCGATAGGCGGCATAACCATAGACAGCCAGATTAACGCGCTCACCGTGGCGCTCAACGCCCAGATTCTATCCATATTGATGTCCTCCCTGCTCTCCACCAACATCGCTATGCCGCTTACGCAGGGCAGCATCAAGATTCAGCTTATAGGCGTAGACAACAGCGAGCCCGGCGGCGACGGTTACATATCGCTTAAACTTGCCATTCTCGACACCCGCACCAACCAGACAAAGGCGTTCTATATCGACGCCTCGCTGCTGCATTCCATACGCCTCGCGACGGGTGACAGGACGGTAACCATACCTTCCAAAGACGGCACGACGGCGTTCCAGAAGAGCGAATATATTGATTTTAAAGACTACCTCGCCGGCATGACGGTGGGCTTCTCCACCGAAGGCGGCATGGCGCTCACGGTAAGCGAGGGCACCAACCTCAACGCCTATGTAAGCGAGTACATAAACGGCTTCCTGGGCAACCTCATTCAGGGCCTGGGCGTAAGGTTCAAATTCAATTCCAACACCATATTCGACCTCCAGTTTGCCATCAAGGCCAACATCAACCTTAGCGTGACGACCGGCCCCGACGGCGCGATGTCCCTCGACACCGAAGCCTTGTTCGGCTCCAGGCTGGCTATAACGCTCAGGGCCAAGGTGCAGGACCAGAACGGCGGCATAACCGAAGAAGAGATAATAGGTATCTACCTCATAGACGGTACGGCGTACCTCAATCTCTCCTACTTCGGCATGCCCAGCATAGCAATAAAGAATATACCCCAGCTTATCCAAAGCCTCGGCTTGTTCGCCCCCTCGGCGGACGAGATTATAGAGGAGGCCAACCGGGCCGAAGGCCCGCTTTACGCGGGGCTATCCAACCCCTCGGCTGTCGCTCTCCAGATACTTATTAACCGCAACCAGATAGCCGTAAACCTCACCAAGGACATCATCCTGCAGCTTCTGTCCCTGTTCTTAAGCGACACCAGCATGCTGCCCACGACATTCAAGGATACCTCTTTGGTTATAGACACCGAGAACGGCATAAGCATCCGCATTACTACCGGCGTCGAGGTATTCGAGCTGTACCTCCACCTCGACGAGGTAAGGCTTTCTGTCGAAGACGAAGAGCTTCCCGAAATCGTGCTTCCCACACTCCCCGGCGGACAGCAGTTCTACGAAACCGATTCCGACGAGCTTGATACCATTTATATAAAGGCGGAAGGGCACTTCTTCGTGTCCTCGCTGCCCGAAGAAGGCGAGAACAAGAGGATAATCTCCCTGACTCCCGCCCTTAAGAACCTGCTCGGCGACGCCATAGATATCAACGCTTACCTCCAGCTTCTGGGCATAGTGGACGCGAATGTCTACTTCAGGATAGAAGCCGATATCTTCATTAACGACATCGCCCAGAGCTCGTTCAAGCTCGTGCTCTCCTCGGCGGAGATTACCGACAATTCGGGAGACAACAATAACATACTTACCGCCTACTATCACGCGGGCGACCTGTACCTCAACACCGGACTGCTAGGCATAGGCAAGCTGTATATCAAGGATGTGGATAATGTATTCACAGGCTTCATGTACGGCGGCGACGGCTCAGGCAACGCGCCTCTGCGCCAGGCTCCCTCCAACGCCGAGGGCGTGAATGTACAGAATTACCTTGACCTCATGTTCGTGCCGGGCGGCATAGCCCTGCTCGTGACAAAGGGCGCCCTGCTTACGGCGCTAAGCTCCTTCGGCCTCGACATATCCGAGATACTCACGGGCATCGACCTTGCGGTAAGGCTGGACTTCATCCTTAATCCTATTAATATAGAGCTCAACATAACGCTCGGCGAAGACGACGGCACGGGCCAAGGCCTCAATGTCGGCCTCAAGCTGCACAGCCCCACGCTTGTGCCCGACAGCCGCCTCGAAATGCCCGACTGGGAAGCCGAGGGCTATAAGCTCATCGAATCCCTGCAGCGCATACGGATATCCTTAGACGGCTACTTCCATCTCGGCGTACTCGGCAGCGAGGAAGGCGAAGACTTCGACTTCATCATGCAGCGCATCCGCGACAGGCTCAACTCGACGCCCGGCGGCAGCCTTATAGACCTCGACAAGATGCTCAGCTTCGGCCTCCTCCTTAAGGTTATAGGCGGAAGGTTCGGCGGCACGATATTCTACTCCATCGACGCGGTTATAGACCTTGCCGACCTCAACAACCTCAACCTCTCCTTAAGGCTAAGCTCCGAAGACGCCTACATGCGCTATAAGAACGACAACGACCCGAGCGGCCTCGGCAACATACTCGGCATCTATGTCATTAGCGAAAACGGCAAGCTCAACCTCTACTTCGACGGCTCGGGCCTCCGCGCCGAGAATTCCGAGGGCGAGTTGCTGTTCTCCATCGGCAAGATCAAGATAACCGACTTAAGCGCCTTTATAGCTTCCTTCTCGGCGAGCGGCAACACCCCCATAGAGCTCCCGCAAGACGACGCGGGCATACCTTACGGGCTGAATGTGGCTGCTCAAAACGCCATACTCAACAAAGAGATATTCCTCTCCATCGCCACCGACAAGAACCTGCAGACCGCCCCCGTGGTTGTCAATGTCACCTCGGGCGCGATATTTGCCCTTCTCGAAATGCTCGGGCTGGAGATATCCGACTTCTTCGCCGACCACGAGCCGTGGTTAAGGCTTACCGTCGGCGAAACAGAACAGACCAACCCCAACCTGCCCATTATCGGCGCTGCCAACCTCATTAAGCTCGACCTCGGGCTCAACAACCTGCTCGACATAAGCGTGGGCATCGCCGAGCCTCAGGCAGAGCCCAACCCCGAACTGGATATATTCGACGCCATCAGGCAGGATCCCACCTTCTACCATGTCAACCAGTATCCCAGGGAACTGTGGGTAAAGGTAGCCTTCAGCGGCAGCCTGACATTCAACGCCGAGAATACATCCGAAAACCCCACAAACCCCAAGAACTACCCCATAGATTTCGAAAACATAATAAAAACCTTCTTCCGGGAAGCCAGCTTCACCGCCATCCTTAACAACATAGGGTACAAGGCCCGCAGCATCAACTACGATGTGCAAGCCTCCCTTAATATAAGGGATCTGATGCGCGGCAGCGAAGGGCTCATAGAAGGCTTCACCGCCCTCATCGTGCTCACCATCATAGAGGAAGGCAAGGATATCGAGCAAAGCGACAAGATTACCGCCTACTTCTACCGCGGCAACGCCTATCTCGACCTTACCCCGATAATGGGCAACAAGGGCAAGATAAAGATAGAAAACATAATCACCAAGATAGAGGAAGACGAAGGGCTCAGGCTCACCGGATACCTCAACCCCTCTAACGCGATAGGCCCGTACAACAGGACGGACGAAGAAGAGCAAACCATTGCCCGCATAATACTTGCTTTGGGCAACGGCGTAGGGCTCACCGTATCGGCTGCGACCGATGTGCTCTCCGTCATGCTTAACGCCATAAGTCTGCCCGAATCCCTTGTCGGCGAGGCCGAGGTCAAGCTTGGTGACGAGCTTGCCGCTCTCCTCAACCACCACATGCTTGTAAGCGGCACACTGACGGGCGGCGACAGCGCGCTTGAGTTAAGAATCGAGCTCGCCAGCTACACTCTCGCCTTCGTGTTCGAAAAGATACTGCTCGATTTCGAGAACTACTCCATCGTGTTCCCCATAATCGAGCTGGATTATACCCCCGTAGACAAGAACCTGCCGCGCATCTTCGTAGACATCAACCTGCACTTCGGCATACAAATGGACGGCGACCCCGACGACCCGCAGGAGTACAGCTTCAGCGAGCTTCTCAGCCAGTTCATAAATGTCGGAGGCATAGACATCGCCTTTATCGTCAAGATACTCGAGCAGATCTCCAACGAGTTTATAATTAATGTAAGAGGCACCATCGAGCTTCAGGACTTCCTTAAGTCAGAGCTGGGCGTTATCCTCTACAACGCCGAAACAGGCGAAGAGGTATTGTCAATTTACTATATCGATGAGGACCTCTACATAGACCTCGAGTGCTTCAACCTCCAGAAGGTGCATATCGTAGACGCCATCGATTACTTCAGCTCGCTGTTTGAAAGCTTCACGAGCGAAAACGCGCCCTCCTTCGCGATGGCGGAAGTGTTCGCCGCAAGCGGCGAAGGCGTCGACCCGATGGCAACCGTCATCAACCTTTCGCTTACCCCCGAGGGCTTCCTCATTAACGCCGGGCTTACGGCGATATTCGCCATTCTCAACCTCTTCGGTTTGGATATCGAAGCCTATTCAGACCCCATCCGCAGCATAGGCGAGATGGAAATAAACATCGGGCTGCTCACTCCCGAGGATATCCTTAACCTCGAGATAGTGTTCTCGTCTTACGACCCCGACTTAAGCACCGAAACCGAAAAGGTACTTAGCGGCAAGAAGGTTATACTCGGCTTCGGCCTTAGCAACCAATACACCATTAACCTCAACCCCGGCACAGACGAAAAGCTTATCGCTCCTTCGGGCTACACCACTATCCAGGGCACCATACCCACTCTGGGCATAAGGACCAGCCTGTACTTCAAGGTAGACCTCGATAACGACAGGATAGAAAACATCTATAAAGCGCCGCTCTCCGACATTCTCGACAGCGTGTTAGAGTCGGCGATGAGCAAAATGCTCCTCGAAATAGCCCTCAACATAAGCGGCTACAATTCGGGGCTTAGCGCGGTTTATTTCGAGTTCGAGATACTCGCGAATGTAGACCCCTCCAACCTCGGCGCCTTGCAGATGCAGGTTACGCTGTACCATATACTCGAGGACGGCAGCAAGGTAATGTACCTGAGGCTAAATGTAAGCAACAACAACGCTTACTTCGACCTCACGCCTCTCGGCGGGCCCAAGTTCAAGGCCATCAACGCAATGTCCTCGCTGTTCGGCACGCCCTTGCCCGACTACGACAACGCGCCCGGCATACCCGGCTCGCCCCGTAACGCCGAAGGCGGAAACGGCGCCAGCCTCTCCCTCACCGCCGAGATAGTAAGGGACGGCCTCTACATTAAAGCCTATAAGGACGCCTTTATAGTCCTTCTCAACCTGCTAGGTTACTCCTCGTTCGAGATGTTCGACAACATAACCGCAATGGTATTTGTCGAGCCCAAGAACAACACCGTCGAGCTCGGCGTAAGGCTGGGCCTCTGGACGCAGAACACCGAGGTTGTCGAAGTCGGCTTAGGTATAAACGGCATAGCGCTACAGTTCGAGGCTATAAGCGGCGAAGAACTTCTCATACCTCTCTCCAGCGACTACAAAGCGGCGCACGAGATAGACACAATATTCTTCCAGACTCAGCTTAAGTTCGGCGTCACCGTCGGCGAGGGCAACATCCCGCTTACCAGCCTGTATGACAGCCTACTCGGCAACGAGTACCCACTGCTTGTAAACACCCTGCCCGGCCTCATCGAAACGGGCGACATCGGCGACACCCTGGTGTTCGACCTCAAGGCCACCATCAACATCGGCAAGATCCTGCAGTATATGGACCAAGGCTCGCTCACTCCCGAGGAATACGAGGAAAAATACGGCGCCTTCAATCCCATAACAATCTCCGATGTTATAAAGGGCATACAGCTAAGGCTGAAGATTAGCAGCGAGGCGGCCCCCGACAAGTTCACCATCGAAATTATATATTATAAGGATACATTATATATAGATGCCTCCGTGCTCAACCTCGGCAAGGTCAAGTTCGAGGAAGTCGAGGATCTGTTCACATACCTTACGAACCTCTTCAGCGGCGGCTCGGCGGAGGAAGAAGAGCCCGAAGAGCCCGAAAACGCCGAAGGCGGCGAGGGCGAAGATGTGCTCGAAGACTCCAGGCAGCTTGTAAGGATCGCCATCGACATCATAAAAGGGCAGGGCATAGCCCTCGCTCTCGGCAAGGACGCCTTCAGCCTTGTAGGCGCTCTCCTCAACCTCGACCTCGACAAGTACATCGAGAATGTCGTGTCGCCCTCGGCTGCCATCAGCTTTACCCCGGGCGAAGACCCCGGCATACCCGGCGAAATCGCGAGGTTCAACATCAACTTCGACTTTGCCGTAAATTCCGAAAGGAAGTACAGCAAAGAAAACGGCTATCCCGTTCGCACGATTAACGGCAAGCCCGTAACAATCGAGGCAGACGGCAAGATACTCTATCAGCTTGCCGACGAACACGGCAACGGCCTCTATCAGCCCGTATACGGCGAGGGCGAGTTTGTCGCCGCGCAAGGCAAGATAATAGGCATTTCTTACGACATCTACGGCAACAAGGTATACGGCAACCCCGTTTACAAAGACAGGCAGGGCAACGAGGTCACCAAGGCCCTCTATGCCTACGCCGAGGCCGACGGCAGCCTTATGGTTAAGCCCGTTTGGGTGCTCGCCGCCGAGGTAAACGGCAAGGTATACCAGATAGTCGGTGTAGACGAAGAGGACAATTACATCCTAGGCTACGAAGTCTACAAGAACGAAAGCGGCAACTACAACAGCACCGTCATTAACGGCACGGTGTACTATCAGAAGGCGGACGCCGAGGGCAAGCCGCAGTTTGCCACGGTATACGGTGAAGCCAGGCTGAAAGACGGAGTAATGACCGCCTACACCAAGAACACCGACGGCACAATCACCTGGGGCAACCCCGTTTATGTAAGCGGCCCCGGCATGTACGATATAAAGACGCTTTACCAGCTTGCCGACGCCTTCGGCAACGGGCTCATGGAAGCCGTATACGGCGAGGCGTACACCGATCCCGCCTATATCGCGGTAAAGCTTAGCTATGTCTGCAACGAAATGAGAGCGGGCATTGCCAACGAGATAGAGCACATGGGCGAAACAAACATCCCGCCCATCATCACCGTACCCGAGAGGGCCGAGTACACCAACTACAACGAGCTTGTCGTGTACACATCCCTTAATGTTTCCATCTCCACCCTCCTCGAAGACGGCAAGATCAAGGCGGATTCGGCGGTATCCCAGATCCTTAAGGCTCTGGGTATAGACGCCCTGCTCGACACCGATATCGTGTTCGCGGGCGGCACCGAGTCCCTCGTGATAGAGTTAAGCGGCGAAATCGGCCTCGACTTCAGCAAGCTGCTCTCCCGCGAGATGGATCTCGCCAAGATGGCGCTCTGCGGCTACTTCGAGCTCACCTACTCTGTAATCGATGTAATCAACAACGAGGTATACCACACCCAGAACCTTGCCAAGATCTACCTCTACGACGACAACATTTATGTAGAAGTCAATGTGCTTGGCAGAAGCCCCTTCGACGAGCAGAAGGGCACCAGCGTAAAGTTCAAGTTTGTCGAATCCGGCTTCTTTAAGATATTCACCGACCTGTTCGGCGTAACCCCCGAAGAGGACGACGAAGAGCCCGCTCCCGAAGAGAACGAGGAAGCCGACAACCTCGGGCTCATGCAGCTTGCCGACTCCTTCCGCGCCATAGGCGATCCCGAATCCGGCGCCCTCGATAAGCTGCAGGCCGTTGTACGCCTCAACTCCAGCGGCCTCGCCGTTGTGGTCACCAGGGAAATGGCGGTAGGCATACTGCAATCCTTCCTCATAAACGAGAACACGGCTCCCGACAGCGTGCTCCACGACCTCGACTTCAACGAGATGATAAAAGACGCCATCGACGGCGCCGAGGCGGGCGTATACTTCGACGACACCGGCATGAGCATAAGGCTCAGCCTGTTCAAGCGCCCCAGCGTGGATATCGACAACGAGAATTACTATTACATCACCGCGGGCTACGACATCACCCTGTCGCTCCTGCACAACAAGAAATATATAGATAAGGACGGCGAAGAAAAGATACGCTACACGGCTATCTCCTTCGACCCGCAAAGGTACAACGCCCTGTATAACTGGCTCTCTACCGACCAGGATCTCCAGGTGTTCTACAGCCAGTGCTTCAACTCGGCGGATGTCGACTGGAGGTTCACGGTCTCCCTCGACCTCGATCTGGGCATAGACTTCGCGGCGTACATACTAGACTGGAGCAACCTTTTCTCGCTCGAATTAGAAGAGTCCTACTTCTTCCTGCAATTCCTCAACGACATAGAGGGCAGGGTAACGCTGCATGTCGAAGTCGATATGCTGTTCACCCAGCTCAGCCAGCTTGCCCTAGACGCGCTCATCACCCTCTCCGACGAGGGCGGCGAGATATTCGCGCTCAACTTTATGGGCAACCTGCACCTGCCCAACTTCGCGGTAACAGGCCCGCAGCTCTTCCTCGAGATGCCCGGCCTTGCCGACAACGCCAAGGGCTTGCTGCTAGACGCCGCGGTATTCGAAACCTGGCTCACACTCGACCTCATGCCGCTCATAAGAGGCTTTATGGGCGAAGACGGCGATGAGGGCGAAAACGGGCCCGAAAACGCCGAAGGCGAAGAGCCTGTCGCCGAAGAAGAAGACGATCCCTTCTGGTGGGTAAACCTTCTGGACAGCATAGAGTTCACGAAGGGCGAAATCTCCATTATCGTCGCCCAGTCGGCCATCCGCACCATACTTACCCAGTTGCTTGGCTTCCCCTTCGACGATGTAGGCAGGATCTCCCTCAAGCTGGACAATGTAAACAACACCCTCACCCTCAATTTCGCGCTCGATTATCAGCCCGAAATAGATGTAACCGCCATCAACTTCGACAATGTCAAGAAGATGAGCGTTTACTGGTTAGTCGACCGGCTCGAGCAATTCGACCCCGCCTTCCCCATCTTCAACTCGACGCTTTACAGCGCCTATATCGGCAGGAACAGGTATGTCGTCTACGCCGTATACGATTACCCATACCTCGCCGACCAGGCCAACGGCTTCGCGCAGTATGTCAAGTATATAACCGATCTCACAAAGGCGGGATACATCGTTATCGACACGGGCGCCAACTATACCCAGCTCGAGAACAGCGCTTTAGGCGTCGCGGTAACCGTGGTAAGGCTGCAGGGCGACAATAAGCTCATAGTGGCCGCCGCCGAGCGTGTGGCAGGGCAGCCGCCCATCTCCGACCCGCAGACCCTCACGCTTTCGCAGCTCCAGCTGCAGGCCGATGTGCAGGCGCTCAATTCTTACCCCACCGACCCCGTAAAGTCGATGGACACCGACTTCCCCGTATTCGAAAGGGCATATAAGCTGTACCGCTCGTATGTAAACTACGACAGCGTGTATGACAGGAACATCTACTATGCCCTGTACACCAATATCGAGAAAGATGAATACGAAGAATACGCCTCGCTAATCAACAGGAAGGGCTACCTCATCCTGAGGCATGTCGATACGCCTTACATCTATAAGTTCACCAAGGCTTACAAGTATGTTTCGGCAGCTCTCGCATACGATCCCGACACCAAGGAAATGATACTTGCCATAGCCTCCAACGAAAACAGGCTTAAGGTAAGCGTCGGCATCAAGAATATCGAGGTGCAGCTCGGCGATAACGACATATTCTCAAAACGCTACGACAACGACAACTACTACGAAGAATACTTCAACAACAGGGCCAACTTCGCGCCGCTAAGCAATTACAAGTTTGATATCGAAGTCAACTCGACGCTCAGCATAGACGACACGGTCGGCGGCCTGTTCGACTTCAGCGAAACGCTAGCCGGCCTCCTCGGCGATATCGGGCTCAACTTCGTGCTGCAGCCCGCGGAGGACCTCGATATAAGGATAGGCTTCTCGCTAAGGGTGTTCATAGACTTTGCCGACCTTAGCAACCTCGCCCTGCAGCTGTCCATAACCTACGGCACCTCGTCCTACCGCAAAGAAATAGCCCTCATAACCTATATGGGCCATGTGGCAGGCTCTTCGACTGGCACCATCTACGCCGACCTCTCCGGGCTGTCGCTGCCCGCCATCAAACTTGAAGGCATCGACATCGGCGAGATAGTAAAAGAGCTTCTCTCGAGCATCGACTTAGGCGGCTCCGAGGAAGAAGCTTCCCCCGCAGGCCCGCAGAACGCGGCAAGGATAGTCCGCAAAGATCTGTCCAAGATAGACTTCGGCACCCCGCTCCTGCTGCTCACGGCTTCCAGCAAAGAGGTATCCCTGGCGATAACCGGCGCCCTCGCGTACTCGCTTATCGCGGGCATCCCCGGCAACGAAACCTTCCGCCTCCCGATGTTCAAGAACCTCAGGATAGGCTGGAGCGAAGAAGACGGCCTCGCCGGCATCGAGTTAAGGCTCACAGACGACACGCCCTACGAAAAGGCGTTCAGGATACGCTACAGCTTCGACCAAAGCTCGGCCAAGTTCAGGCAAAACCTTGTCACAAGCATATCGCCCACCAAGAACGCTCAGGGCGAAACCATCAATTACGAAGATATCTCGACGCTCTCGCAGGTAGGCTTAAGCCTAAGCGCCAACTTCAGGCTGCGCACCAAGAACGCCTCGGGCGGCAAGTCCGTACAGGTAGAGGCGCTCGAAGCCCTTGTCGAAACTCTTATCGGCATGGACGACGGCGGCTGCAACCTCGAGCTGCAGGATACCGTAATGGTATTCGGGCTCAACCTGAGGGTTTACGGCAACCTCGCCAAACTTAAGAGCAGCAGCCTGACGCTCGAAATAACCTATAACGAAGAAATCTTCATCGCCATCTACTATATAGGCGAAACCAACTCGGTGTACGCCAACCTCTCCGGCTTAGGCTTCTTCAAAGCTCTCATAAACGGCATAGACCTCATGAGAGTGCTTGGCGCCTTCCTGGGCGGCATAATTACCGAAGATGTCGGCCTCGATATCGGCTCTATAATAAGGTCTGCCCTCGGCGGCGGCTCCGAAGAGCCGCAGAACGGCACGGAGGGCCAAAGCGGGCTCTATAACCAGAGCGGCCCCAACAATGCCTCGCCCTCCGACCTGCGCACGGCAACCGATGTTCCCATCATAAGGATACTTCTCGGCAACGAAGAAATAACCATCAACCCCAACGGCGTCATATTTGCTGCTCTGCTTCCCGATATGGGCATTCCGAGCTTTGCCGATATCCGCCTCGCCACCAACATATCCTACGGGCTCAATAACCTCAGCCTGCGCCTCAAGATAGACAGCAAGGGTAACAACATAGCCTTCGAGGTGCCCGAGAATGGCTTCCAGCTCAGGATAGGTTCGGCGGCTTCCGAGTTCGCCCTCACCGCCGGCATGATAGGCACCGACGAATACGGCGGCCTTACAGGTATCAACCTCACAGCCGACGACAAGGGCGAGATCGCCTTCAGTGCCAACATGGTGTCCCTTGTCAGCACGCTCATAGACACCTTAAGCGTAAACGGATTCCGCATCTACATCGACAAGCGCAACGACTACTGGTATATGCGCGACCTGCGCTACAGGATTGCCGGCGACGGCTTCACCCCCTCGCCCACCGGCCCCGTCTTCGACCCGACAACCGACTCCGGCTTCGAGAATCCCGCCAATGTATTCGAAATCGATACCGGCATTGACTTCAGCTTCGAAGTGTTCGGCATTACAATAGGCTGGGACGGCAAGATACCCATCGGCAAGGCGTTCACCCCCGTATACTTCTCCAACGCTTACAGAAGGGTAAGGCTGGTGCTCGACAAGAACTCCACCAACACCCTGAATGTAACGATAGACCAGCTCACGCAGGTGCACGGCGTAACCACGACATACTCCGACTCCAACAATTGGGAGCCCATGTCGGCAAGGGCGTTCATCTCCGACCACACATTAAGGATCTCCCTCAACAGCGCCCTCACGATCGATATCACTTTCATAGCGAAATGGATACTCGAACAGGTAATAAGCGCCATTCTTAACGCTCTGCCCGTACCCGACCTGCCCATTCCCGGTATCAACTGGAAGAGCTTCGTAGCCGGACTGCTTGCCGACCTGCTCGCGCCGCTCATCACCAACCTTATAGGCGACATTACGGGCTACGGCAACCCGCTCAAGCTGGGCAAGATTATAGACGATCTCACGGACGGCGGCCCCGCGCTTCTCAAGCTTTACTTCCCCGAGCTGCTCGGCTCCGAAGAACTTGAGGATGTCTATGTAGACTACGGCAGCCTGTATGGCAGAATCACCGACGAAGAGACGGGCCTGCCCATAGTAGGCGCCACGGTCTCCGCCGGCAGGTATAGGACGACGACGGACAACAACGGCTACTATGCCCTCATCAACCTGCCCGCGACCACTTACAGCATCGTTGTTAGCGCGCCCGGGTATTACAGGAACCCCATACCGGGCCACACTGCCACCACGGCTACAGTCAACCCGATAAACACCCACCCGGCGACAGAGGTCAACCTCACGCTCAAGAAATATGTCGAAGTCTACTTCGATAACATCACGGTAAACGGTGTCGTGCGCAACGCCAGCGGCGTGGGCATAAGCGGCGTCCGAATCTACTTCGACGGCTCTGCCAACCCCGTGGCCACCACCGACGCCGGCGGTAACTTCTCGTTCAGCGTTGCCAGGGTAGCCGGCTTCTGGCATACCGTTTCGACCAGCATAGGCCTCAGCAGGACCATCGAAATCACCGTAAGCGGCCAGACCTTCAACCTCGTCTTTGCCCAAAGCCCGGTAACCGCGGGAACGATAGAAGGCTCGATATTTACCATAACCGAAGAGTGGCTTATAACCGAAGAAGGCCCCGCAGCAAAGGTGCTAAAAGGCACAGTGCCAATGGACGCCGACTTCCTGAACAGCTACATCAGGGATATGGGCGAAAGCAACCCCGCAAGCCTTAAACCCGCGGGTGGCACGCTAAAGGGCGTCTACTTCGACGAATCCAGAAACATTGTATACGCCACCTTCAGCGGCGCCAGCGATTCGGCATTTGTGTCAGACCTGCGCGGCAAGAGCTATACCGTAGATACGACAAACAGCTATACCTACCACGGCTTCAGGAAGGATACAACCAACCACAACTATACTGTGGTAGACTTCTTCCGCCTCACCTACGGCAAGGATCTAGACGGCACCAACCTTAGCTCCTCCAACTCGCTGTTGATAGTAGCGTACAAGAAGCTCAGCCTCACCCCCGTCAACCCCGCCGATATAGAAATCTGGATAGAGCGCACCAACCCGCTCAGGACGATAAGGCAGACAGACTCTTACAACGGCTCGGCCCAGAACGCCGTTACCGAAAAGAACAAGACCCTCGAGGGAGAGAGCTGCGAATCCGAAATCCCGAGGAACTATGTCTACGACCTGGAGGGCAACCTTAATATAGACTCCAGCGGCACATTCCAGATCAAGGATATGGCGCTCAATGTCGATTACAGGCTCAAGTTCCGCTCCAAGATCTATGTAAATTACGATATGCCCGATGTCATCCGCCTTACCACATCCTCCGGCAGGCTGCCGATGGTGGTGCTTGTAAGCAGGCCCAAGGCATGGTTCGACAAGCCCTCCAAGAACACCAACATATTAGAGGGCATAAGGATAAGGTTGGGCGCAGACATACTTGACGCCCCCGGCCTCAATGTCTACGGCTCCGACGGCTATGTGCAGACCCCGGCGGACGGCGGCTACGCGCCCGACGGCCTGCCCGAAACGCTGTATAGCTGGGCAATGGGCCTCGGCAGCGACATCGCCAATGACCTCATTAACCAGATACCCGGTCTAGGCTACCTCATCAACTGGGATCCTAACGAGGATTACAAGGATGCCAAAGGCAAGCCCGTATTCATGCCCTGGACCAACTACCTTAAGGGCTACGAAGGCGGCATTGCCGACAACAGCAACAGCGTAACCTATGTCGAAGTATGGCTAAATTCAAGCATCGTTTCCGGCTTGTTCGACACGCTTTACGAGCTGCTCATACCCATGATGGGTATGTCGCCCATCAAGCCCGACCAGCGCAAGCTCATCAAAGACCTTGTTACGGCTCCTTCGGGCACCAGCGACGACGACAAGAAGTTCCTAAATTACACGGGTATATTCGACGAAACCGACGATCATTTTATCTACGATAACAAGTACGAAACCAAGGCGGCATACAGGCAGGCCTTGGTCGCGGCGTCGGCAAAGATGCCCGCAGGCCTCATAAGCTTCCTGCTGTCCTACGCCTTCTCGAACTTCCCGGGCTTCCTCAATAACCCGTTTGTTGTCAACCTCATACAGATGATGGCGTACGAACTGCTGGACGACCAGCTAGACCAGGTATCCAGGCTTGTTTCGCACATCCTGCCCTTCACATATCCGTACGATATGTTCGGCGAGATGGATCTCGAGAAGAACCCGCTGCATTCCGGAAGCGAGGCTATACGCTCCTCCGCGGGCACCAACCCCTTCAGCCCGGCTCCGGTACTCAATAATACAGGCACGCTGCTTCCCAACAGCGGCAGCACGGTAACAGGCCAGACCGTTTCCGAACCCGAGTTCGATATCGAGGGCAACCAGCTTAGCGGCTACTTCCGCGATGTAGACTACTTCGATATGTCCGTCTATGCCAAGATAGTGCTCAACAACGCCTCCAGGACGGGTTCGCTCCTCGACAGGGTGCTGCTGTTCATCAACGGCGCCACCTATAAGGATTCCAAGAACGGCCATATTGACGGGAACGGCAAGTGGCAGCCCAACTGCGTAGACCTCAGGGCGGATACCATCGCCTTCGACCCCGACACGGGCGCCGTCATAAGCAACGCAGACAGATACGCCAAGATCCAGAAGTGGATAAGGTCCAATGTAACCAACAACTACATCGTCATAAGCGACTACAGGATAGAAACCATCGAAGGCGTCACCATCAAGAAGCTCATCGGCCAAACCTATATAAGGGATGTCTACGGGCACTACGATGACGACGATTACAAGTACAGCCAGGGCAGCGACGACGACAAAGCGGCGTACGCCAAGCACTCGGCCAAGGACGACCATTACTTCGAACTTGACCTCGTCAATACCGGCATCAAGCTGCGCGTTGTACAGGGCAGCCTGTCGGGCACCTTCTATACGGTAAGGACGACCGAAGGCGACGGCAAGCACGGCGACATCATTACCCAGGTTTACATGCCGCCGGCAGAAATTATCTTCCACGACCCGTACAACCTTGCCGACTTCACTGCGGTAGGCGGCACATGGGCCGAAGAAACGGGCGGCGTCCGCCACAACCTCAACAAGGACGGCACATACTCTGTGGCCAGCGTCATGGAAATCCTGCCCAACCGCTACAACGCCGTATTCGCCGACGGAACATCCAAGAACACCATAGGCGTGTATGTACACTGGAGCATGGACAGCCTCAACTTCACGCCCAGCCTCGAAGGCTCCGAGGGCTATATAATCGGCTCTTGCGCCAACAAGACCTACGGCGTAAACAGCGACGGCGTCATAACCAGGATTAAGGCGACTCTCGAAGGCGGCCTTGTGGTAGACCCGACCAGCACGCTCAAGCTCAACGAGAGGGGCACAGAGGCTGTCGAGAACGACACCCCCGTGCTTGACCTCGCGCCCATCGACCCGTTCAACTTTAATAAAGAAGCCTATATGGCGAAGCTGCCGCAGACCCTCGTCTACGCGGTCAAGTTCCAATACAGGCAGGGCGACGGCGCTTACGAAACCTTCATCAACGAAGACGGCGATGAAGTCCCGTACCTCTACAAGCGCTATGTGTTCAACAGCCTCGAGTGGGATATGTCCGAAACCAAGATATCCTACGAGGGCGGCTATTCCTACATCAAGCTGACTTACAGATACATCGTCAGCCGCCACCTCGACAACGGCACCATTAAGGGTGAGGACAGCCGCGCCGTCACCATCGATGTGCCGGTAAGGATACTCAACAGAAAGGTACAGTATGTAACCGCGCCGGTTGCGGGCAGCATAAACGGCATAATAGCCCAGACAACCGAGGGCGGCTCGATGCGCAACTTCGTGCAGTTCAACCCGCTCGCAAGCTCGGGCTACAAAGAGAAGATGGAAGCGGTAAACGAGCTCATGCTCCACACCCCCGCGGGCAACTTCAGCTGGGCGGTAGAGAGCGTCGACGCGAGCGAGCTCAATAAGTACGACCCCAACGACATCACCCAGAAGGTATTCAATGTCTACTACACCGTAAGGGATCAGATGGGCGGCACGCAGAAGATCAAGGTCGAAGTCGAAGTTCTGTCCAGGCAGATAGTCGAAAGCGCGACGATAAGCGCCTACGGCGACGACACCGACCCCGCGACCAACTACCGCGTAAAGAACATCATACCCTTCCAGAACAACGGCCTGCAGCTGCCCCAGACCATCGAGGTAGGCTACGGCATAAGCTATGTTGCAGACGGCGAGACGGTAACCGAAGTCCACGCCAGGGAAACCCTCTCTGTAGCGGCAGGCGACTATTACTGGGAGATTCCCGAGATGACCTACAACTTCGCGGGAAGCTCGGCCACCAAGGATTACATCGTCAACGCCGTAGTGGGCACGGGCGCAACGCAGCAGAAACTGCCCGTCATTATAAGGGTATCCAGGATGATCCCGCGCAGCATGGCCCACGCCACGGTATATCCCTTCGACGGCACAGTCCAGAATGTAAATGTCGAGGCGGGCGTAGTCAACACCACCCAGATGTTCATATTCGAGGACGGCAACGGCATCGTTCTAAACAACGGCAACCAGTATTGGGAAACCAGGACGGTATTCAGCTTCAACCCGAACATCATAAGCGAGCAGTTCGAGGCGGATACTCTCACCCTTGCCGGCAGGACCTGCTACGATAACATAAGGTTCATAGGCCAGTCCTTCGCGGGCAACGGCTACCATGTGGACGCCGTTCTCTACGACGAGCTGTTCGGCACGGCAGTGGTAAGGAATGTCTACATCAGCCTGCAAAAGAGCGACTTCGAGAGCCTCGAAATCCCGGCGATGGACATCAACCAGTACTACGCCGAGCAGGATATCAACGCCTACCTTGCCCAGAGCGGCATAGTCGGCGTGCTGTACAACGCCTCAAGCCCCTCGGGCGCCAAGATAAAAATAAGCGACGACAACTTTGATATCGTCGGCTGGAGATTCGCCGACGAAGGCGGGCTCTATCCCTATTACAGCGCCGATGTAAAGAATGTTCTCATCATCGTGACGGTAGGCAACAAGGGCTACGCCTCCAACCCCGTTTGGACACAGCAGGTTGTAGTGAACATCAAGCCCTTGCTCAAAGACCTCAGGATAAGCAGACTTGTATCCGACGAGCTAGTTATAACCGATCCTTACGAGTTCGAGCTGCCCGCTACCATAGAAGTCGTGTACATGGATCCCAACGCCACAGCCACAAGGTTGCTGCCCGCGTCCTTCGACCTCGGCCCCGATAAGGACGACTTCTACAAGATGTCGGCAATCTCGGGCACGGTAACGGTAGGCTCGCACCCCAACAACCGGCAGACATTCGAGTTCAAGTTCGTTAACGGCAACGCAAGGCTTGTGCACAGCATAGAGTATGTCGAATACGAAGAAGGCACGGTCCCCTACGACTTCAACCGCGAAATTTACGCCTTCGACAACTGGCAGCTTCCGAGATTAGCCAAGGTAAGCTTCAAGTACACCGAAGACGGCCCCGTTGTCGAAGAAAAGATCATGAAGGTATACTGGGATTCCTTCACCGCCGAATACTACAACGGCAGCGAAACCGTAGTGCTTGACGGCTACTACGACCAGAACGGCGGCATACTGACGCTCAAGGCCTGGATAGGCGACCCCGTGTTCGGCTACATCAAGGACACCAGGACAATGATGATCCTGCCCGAGAGAATTATAGACACTCTCGGCAAGGTGCCCGACTATGTCTACATCAACCCGTATCTCGATGTAAGGACGCAGCTTGAGTCTAAGCTTGCAACAGAAATCGAGGTAGTAACCACCAAGGGCACCCGCATGCTTACGGTATCCTATCCCGAGATTCCGCTCTCCTACGACAGCGAGCGCGTATATAACAACCTTACCTTCGATATCGGTATCACGACTAACCTCGGCAGCCTCGGCAACATCAGGCAGGGCGCTCAGGTACCCGATTACGGCTTCGATGTAAGGCAGAAGATCCGCGCCACCTTCGTTGTCGAAGAAAGGCTGGCGATAGGCATAGCCACCACCCTTGTGGGCAGCATTTACGAACAGATCGACTTTACCAAGTACGCCGTAACCGAAGTGCTGTTCCGCAACGGCGGCCAGATGCTCATGCCCGTACAATGGAACGCCGAAGACATAGCCTCCCTGCCCTACACCTTCCTGGGCGGCAACTTCTCCGTAAGGGCAAAGATAGCTGTGGGCGTACAGGGCCTCGAGCAGGAATTCTATGTAAATGTCAACATCAGGCCCAGCCAGCTGCTGTCCATAGCTCCTCTCGAGGGTTACGACAACCCCAACTCGATTGTCGTTATCGAGGACGGCAAGATAACCTCGCTGCGCGTCGATCCCTTCATCGGCTTCGTAGGGCTCCCGGACAGGGTAATGGCCAGCTTCCGCAATGTAGACAGAAGCGTCGAAGTCGATGTCGAGTGGAAGTACGCCAAGATAGTCGAAACAATGACGACAGCGGGCGGCGTATTTGACGCGAGCAACAATATGGCGGCTGTCGCCACCATCTTCTACAGGGATGCCGACGGCTACAAGACGGCTATGCAGTCCATCGAAATACCCGTAACGGTAATCGACAGGACTATAATCAGGACGCTCGTCAGCAAGACTTATGACGGAGATTTCGAGGAGCTCGCCTACACCCGCACCATCAATCCTTACGAAGAGCCGTACAGCGAAAACTTCAACGATCCCAACTTCTCCTACTACAAGAGGGTAAGGCTTGTTGTAAGGGACGGCACCTTCACCAAGAACATAGACTACACGCTCACGCCCGCAAGCTACAGGATTATAGACGCGGCGACGGGCGTCGCGACCAACCTCAAGAACCTGTACACCGGGCGCAATGTGGTTGTAACGCTAAACTACGGCGAGACCGGCGCAACGGTGGCGAGAGACACTAAGATAACAACGACCATAGATGTCACCATCGCCGATATGACCTACGCTTCCGGCCTCCCCGAAGCCTACTACATCGACCCGTACGGCATCAAGACTGATGTCGCTAACCCCGCCTACGATCCCAAGTACGCCCAAAGCGTCGTTTACTCCGACGGCACTCACACCATCATAACCGAGAGCGGCCTGCAGTACACCTGCGAAGTAACCTTCGATCCTTCCGACCTCGGCAATGTGTACAACGGCAAGAAGAGGGTTGCGCTTGATTACACAGGCGGCGTATCCAGGCTGTACGCCAGGATCGGCAACGAGCTGGGCGGCGTCCAGACCATAGTCATACCCGTCTACTACGAGAACAGGACGATAACTAAACTGTTCGAGAGCGCCGAAGCCCCGTACTTCGTAGGCGAGGCCGACCAAAGGGCTACTTCCTACTTCAAGTTCGATCCCTTCAAGATCTACAGCGTCGAGCAGTGCTACCCGCAGGCCGGCAACATAACCTTCTACTCGGCCGAAGGCTCGCAGATTTACGGCTCCTTCGCCAACAGCCCCGACAGCCCCATCAAGGTTGTATGGGACGACAGCAAGGTTAAGATCAACTACAAGGGAAGCGACGACTCCATCGTTGTAGCCCACATAAGCGCCGCCGACGGCAGCTACGCGCAGAAGATAGCCTTCAATGTCAAGGTGCTCAACCGCACGGTCACGGGCTACACCAATGTGCTCAAGAATCCCGACATAATCATCAAGCCGTATCAGTACAACAGCAGCGAGAATGTCACGAGGGATGTTGTAAACGACATATTCACGACAGGGCAGTTTACCGTGCACTTCGGTGGCTACGATCCCGCCGATCCCTCTACCAGAAATCCCGATATGCCCTCCATCACCTTCACGATGGGCTCGACGGCGCAGTATCATACCGTAGACGGCGAAGACAAGTTGCCGTTTGCAGACGAGTCCGAGAAGAACCTCAGGATCGAGTTCAGGATGGATACCGCCCGCCCGCTCTCCTACAAGGGCAAGGACGCCAGGTTCTATGTCACCATACCCGGCTTCGGAATGGGCGAGAAAGGGCAGCAATGGGCAAGCATCGATGTGCCCGTCGAAGAGCAATACATCCTGCAAGTCTGGTATATGCACAACAACCAGGCGTACTCCAACCTCGTAGACTGGGCAAAGGCCAAGTACGGTTCGGGCGCGATAGACCACCTCATACTACGCAAGAACGCGCAGTTCTCGGCAAGCAACAACCCGCTCCTTTACGACATACAGACGCCGTACTTCTTCATCAATATGGGCGGCTTCGAGCTCCCCACCGACATCAGGATAGGCGTCGGGCCGAAGGGAGGCACATACGAGCAGGACGGCAACTACCCGACGGGCTACAAAGTAACCTATCAGTATATAAACGAGGAAGGCAACACCGTAACCGAAACCAAGGCCGCCACCGCGCCTTACTCGGTAGAGGTATACTGGAGCAATACGGCATCCAACAAGCTGCGCATCTACTACAACAAAGAAACGGTAAAGACCAGCTTCCAGATGGATCTCGACAACCAGAGCTTCAACCTCACATTCAATGTAACCCCGTGGGTACTTAACGATCCCGAACTGTTCAGCGAAAGCACCACCTACGGCAAAGAGGAAGTCATCTATCTGCCCGGTTCGCCCAAGAACTCGTCGATACTCACGCTTTCGACTACCAACATAACCAACGACACCTATATCCTCAACTATCCCAATGTCTACCTCGAGGAGCCCGTAGGGCAGAGGCACGGCACGCTAAGGATCGAGAGGGTAACCGGCGGCGGCTCGTTTATGGACTATGTCAACAAGTGGAACTTCGAGAGCGTCGAGTTCGAAACGACAGGCAGGCAGTCGGCAGTACTTATGCTGGGCGGCAGAGGAGGCCAGGTTGTCAAGTGGAGCTTCATGGTAGCCAACAAGATACTAATCGGCAACACCATTCCGACAAGCTACGCGCTGCAGCTGGGCGGCCCGAGTGTAAACCTGCCCACCACTTACAGGCAGATCTTCGCGGGCTACGACTACCGCAGCAGCAAGGAAATCCCGATAACCTACGGCGAATTCACATCCTTCGTAGTCGAGTACGAAACCGACGATGACGGCAACTACATCACCGACGGCAACGGCAACAGGATAGTAAAGCAGAACACCGGCGTGCAGTACTCCTTAAGCAACAACAGTGTAACGGCGGCTCACATAACCCCCGCCAAGCTCAGGGAAGAAAGCGACAGCAACCCGCGCTACTATCCCGCCTACATCGAGTGGGACGCCGACTCCTCGGCCAGGGTATATCCCAACCCCAACAAAAGCATAGGTTCCAAGATTATATTCACCTGCTACGACTGGGTAAGCCAGGAGGCGACCAACACCTACGGTATCTACCTGCACAACCCGGCGGCAACCTTCTGCGACGACCTCATCAATCCGGGAACGGACGAGAACTGGAAGTACCCGAGCGACATGCCCACCATTCCGGACGCAAGCTTTGTAAGCGATGGCAGAAGCTACATCGTACCCGCCAACTCGACCCATTACCACTATCTGCCCAGCGGTAACCCGCAGCAGTCCAACATACCTATCATCAAGCTCAACAAGAACGCCAAGTTCGACCTCAGGTACCTGCCCACGATGTCGTACCGCTACTTCAAGGAAGCCTACTACGAGAGCACCGGCAACTGGTGGGACGACCTGTGGGGCAACAACGAAGAGAGGTATGTGCCTGCGGTAACCTGGGACAATGTGTATGTTGCACCGTGGGAGAACGCGCAGGTATACTGGACGGACGACTGGGGCAGCCAGTGGAAACCCAGGCTCGGCCAGTACGGCAACCCGCTGTCCAACGGCTTCAGGGATATCGACACCAGCAAGGAAGGCCGCCGTTATACCCTCAAAGTCGATGTCAAGGGCGGAACGCTGGTTGTGGCAATCGACATACTCTATGGGTCGCAGGAAGCATAAAGCTTCACATATAAAGGAGGGCAGAGGGGTTGCTTCTTACGAAGCAGCCCCTTTCTGCTAAGGTTCCGAAAAATTACCATGTAAAGGCGGGACACCCCTTTATTGACACTATAATAAAACTAATATATACTTTATAATATCTAAATAGTATCTATGGGAAGGACGACAAAGCCCCAAAAACTAATAATTTTTTCGCTGATTATATGCTTTATGACGGCGATACTTGTCTGTTCCCTGTTTAGCTTTCAGGGCAAAAAGGGCGCGGGCTACTTTGGCGTGTACACTTTCCAAAGAGAAATCGTCAGGGCCGACGGAAGCCGTGTGGAGTTTTACGAAAGTGGCGACAAATACTTCAGCTACTGCCACGACAAAGACGGCTTTATACTCATAAGAGAGGGCGACGAGCTTTATTACGCCTATAACGACAATGGAAGGCCGGTGGCGTCCGATGTAAGATACGGGCAAAAGGGGCTCGCGGCGCTAACCGCCCCCAGGATGCTGGCCTCTGAAATCGACTTCGATTCTAACCCTGACCTTCTGACCGATTACCCCGTAGACGAAGAATTCGCCCCCCGGCCCCTGAACGGCTCGGGAGAGCCCAGGGTTATAGCAAACATCATTATCTACATAGTTTTCCAGGACGAAAACACGGCTCCATTGGAAGCCAATCCCGCGAGGCCATACCTTGAGGATAACGACCCCTCGCTCGCGGATTACTTTTATAAAGCATCCGACGGCGGCATAGAGGTTGTCAACTTTTATCCTCAAAACGGCAGCAATGTATATGTCTATAAGGCCCCCTACAACCGCGAATATTACAATGTCAAGCAAAGCCAAACCACCACAAGGGGGCAGAAGGAATCCCAGCTCCTTACGGCTGCGGTAAACGCCGCGGCGGGCAGGTTTAACTTCGGCGGCGTCGATATCGACACTAACGACGACGGCTATGTAGACAGCGTCACCTTCCTTATAAGCGGCGCTTCGAGCACCGACTGGGGCGGGCTGCTTTGGCCGCACAGCTGGAATCTCGCTTCCATCAACAAAACCTATAACAATCCCAACGAGGCAAAAATAGGGGATATCCTGGTAGGAAACTACAGCTTCAACTTCGTAAGCTCGATAGATGTCGGCGTACTCTCCCACGAGTTTTTCCATGTGCTGGGCGCTCCCGACCTCTACCACTACGATTACGATTTCGTGCCTGTGGGTGACTGGGACATAATGCAGTTCAACAAGCCCACACCCCAGCTTCCCCTAACCTATATGCGCACCCAATACCTCGGCGTTTCGCAAAGCAGGGTAGGAACGGTTACAGGCAACGGCGTGTACAGCCTGACCCCCACGGTAACGGCGTCTCCCGCAGCCCGCCTCGCCTACAAGATACCCTCTAATGTAAGCGGCCAGTATTTTATGGTGGAGTACCGCAGCAATTCTGCCTATCCCACCTACGACCGCGAGCTTCCCGACTCGGGGCTTATCGTGTACCGCATCAAAGAGGGCGTGCAGGACGGCAACAAGAATGCCAGGCACCAAAACCCCTCATATCCCGACGAAGTATATGTTTTCCGCCCCAAACTCCCCGATAACGATTACAGGGTGGCGGGCAAAAACCTCTACGACAGAAGCAAGGTAGAGATAGCCTACGCCGCCATGTCGCCCAACAACTCCCTCTTTTCTAGCGTGGGCGCGACACTAGAGGCAAAGCCCAATTCGCGATACGACTACGGCACGCTTTTCTATGTTGACGGCAAAAACAGCGGCATTTCTATAGAAACCCTTTCGGTAACCGACTCACGCATCGAGTTCAGGGTAAGCCTCAACTCCGCGAACACCATCCCCGACAACTATTTCGACGACAAAATAAACCTCACCTCCGCCGAGCTCGTAAACGGAGATTTCGCGGGCGTAAATGTCGCGTTCACGGTGGGCGAGATTCAGCTTACATACCTCAAAAACATCGCCGTAAAGCTCAAATCGGCGGGCGGCAGCGTGCTTGCCGAAAACAACCTTAACCTCAGCAGGTTCCGCACCGATTACGAAAACGGCGAGAGGATATTCGACTCCAAGTTTGTCGTAAACGATAAGGGCTTCCCCGTTGGCGGCATCTTCGACGCCGGCGATTTCCTGCTCGACGACGAGCCGGTAATGGCAGAGATGTGGGTAACCGACGGCGACAACGACACCAAACTTCTTAAGACCATCTTTATTTCCAAGCCCGTGGGCTGGGATACCGTTCTCGCCACCAGGGCGGAACTTAAAGCAAGCATTTCGGCATCCACCCGCATAACTTTGGGCGTCCGTAAAGACGGAACCGTGCAAAGAAGCGGCGCCGGCGTATACACCGACGGGCAATGGGCGGTAGACGTATACACCAATATTATCTCGGCCTCGGCCGGCTATTCGCACACCCTGCTTCTAACCACCCAGCGCAGGGTAATAAGCCTCGGCGAAAACGATTTCGGCGAGGGCAGCGTTTCCCATTGGAGCGACATAAAACAAATCGAGGCGGGCTACCGCACATCCTACGCCATCAACCTCGAGGGCAGGGTATACGCCGTGGGCGACAACAGCTACGGTCAGCTAAATGTTCTCGACTGGCGAAATATTGTGTCCATCTCGGCGGGCGTAAGGCATGTGGCGGCGGTAGATAGCATGGGCAAAGCCTTCGCGGCGGGCGCTAATACCGAGGGGCAAACCTCTGTCTCCCACATAACCGAGGCAAAGGCTGTGGCTTGCGGGGCGACCTTCTCTGCCTTCCTTCTTAAAGACGGCAGGGTTGCCGTAGTGGGCAGCCTCGCGGGCAAAGAAGAAACCGAAAGCTGGACAAGGATAGTAAAGATAGCCGCGGGCGAAAACTTCATTCTCGGCCTGCGCGAAGACAAAACCGTTGTCGCGGCGGGCGTAAACGACTTCGGGCAATGCGGCGTTTCCCACCTCGAGGATATTATAGACATAGCGGGCGGCGAAACGCATGCCGCCTTCCTCCGCGAGGACGGCGTTGTGTTGTTCACGGGCGTATCCAAAAACGGCTACAACACGACAAGCGGCATCGGCAACCTCATCTACGACGACTATATTGGCGCGACGGGCATAGACTTCAATGTAGGCCGCACCACCCTTTATCTGGGGCTTCCCGAGCGCGCCTTCTCGCTCTCGCAGGCAGCGGTGCTTCCCGCAAGCGCCACCTACAAAAAGATAAATTATTCCTCCTCCGACCCCTCCGTCGCCAAAGTTACCTCTAACGGCACGATAAACGCGACCGGCGTGGGCACGGCTGTAATCACGGCGAGGGTGAGCGGCACCGAGATTTATAAAGAAATCACCGTAACCGTAAAGCAGTATATAAGGCCGGTATCTATGAGTTTCGCCGACAGCGAAATATCCGTGATAGCGGGCGGCTCGGCGTCGCTTATGCTCAATTTCGGGCCCGAGGGCGCCACAGTCTACGGCAACATAACCTACGAGATAATACAAAACCCCGGGCTTGCCGTCATAGACCAAAACGGCATTATTACGGCGGGCTCAACCTTCGGCGAGGTGCATGTAATCGCCATTCTCACTCAAGGCGACCTCGCCCTCCAGACCGTTACCCCCTGCAAAGTAAGGATAGTTTCCAATGTGCAAAGCATAGAGGTTATCACCCTTCCCAACAAGACGGTATACCTCTACGGCGAGGACTTCGATGTAACGGGCGGCAAAATCCGCATAACCTATATGGACGGAAGCACCGCCGAGCAGTCCATAACGCCCATAATGATATACGGCTACGACAAATACGCCCTGGGCGACCAGCCCGTAAGGATAAAATACGGGCACCTCGAACCCCAGATAAGCGTAAAGGTAAACAACTATGTCAAGGAGGCAAGGCTTTACTCGGCGGGCAAAACCGAGTACATCTACGGCGAGCCGCTCGACTTAAGCGGCGTAACGGTCACGCTTATAAAGGCCAACGGCGACGAAAGCCGCGTAACCCTTTCCTCGGACACCATAAGCTACCGGGGCTACGACGAAAACAAGGTGGGCGTGCAAACGGTAAGGCTTACCTTCACTCTGGACGGCAAAACCTTCAACGCCGAATACGCGGTTACCGTCCTCGATGTCGTAAGCTACATCTCGACTGCGGCTATAACCAGGGACACCTACCTTTTCGGCGAAGAGCTTTCGGGTGCCGAAGCCATAATACTAGTAATGGTATCGGGCGCCCAGAAGAGCGTTCGCCTCGACGACGAAAACATCACTGTCTCGGACTACGATCCCTATATCTGCGGCGAGCAGCACGCGACGATAGAGTATTCAGACCCCGTTTCGGGCAGAACCCACAGCGTATTCAAAACCTTTACAGTCGAGATTAACGGCCGCTTCATCGTATACTCGATAGACGACCTGGGCGAGCGCCACTACCCGCCCGAGTACCCCGAATCCCCCGAGCCCGTCTATTTCACAGTGGGCGGCGATTTACCGATAGGGGTGACGCTCAGGCTTGCCGACGAGCGCCTTATAGACATCGGGCGCGACGCCTCGGCAAAGATTTATTTCAGGGTATCCAGCTTCAACAAACATAGCGAGGGCGACGGCTTTGCCACAATCGTCATAACATATCACAGGATGGTTTCGGGCACTCCCGCTCCCGAAGAACACCCCATAGAAATCACTGTGTTCGGCGAGGCCGAAATCGTAAGCTACACCATAGACGGGCAAACGCAATACCCTTACGGCACCCGCCCCGAATTTTATGTCTATACGGTGGACAAAAACGGCAATCACGGCGGCGGCATAGCGGATAAACTTGCCTACAACCCCGAGCTTACCGACGAGCCCCAAACCTGCTATATTTATTACCACAACAGGGTATACACAGAGCAGATAGTCATTTACGACTGCATCGCCGAAATAGAGCCCGTTGCCGACATAACCACGCTTTACGGCACTCCTGTCGAGATCCGGGTTTACGCCTATAAGGCAAAGGCGGGCAGAGTGGCGCTTTCCCCCGAAGATTACCAGATTACGGGTCTTGACTTTTACGCTCTCGGCAGCCACACGGTAACCGTTTCGGCGGGCGACAAGTCCACAACCTTCACCCTTCAGGTAAACGACGCCGTGGCTTCCATTCAGGTAAAGCAAGGCATAGCCGAAACCTGCCTTTACGGTCAGGAGCCGAGCTTCTATTCCGTATACACCGTAACAATGCTTTCGGGCGCCCGGTCCGAAATCGAGTTCAACACAAACGATTTCACGGTTTCCAATTTCAACGCCTACCTTCTAACGCCCCAGATAGTCAGCATAACCCACAAGCAGACGGGCGCGGTGTTCCGCTTCACGGTAACGGCTAAGGACTATATCCAAAGGATTGCCCCCGCGTCGGGCGCCGTACTAAGTTACGAATACGGCGAGGCGCTCTCCTTCGATGTTTCGGTCTTTATGGCGGCGGGCTCCCAGCGTACCGTCCACATCACCGATTGTACGGTTTCGGGCTACGATCCCTGCGTATTGGGGGACCAAACCATAACAATCAGCTATCAAGGCGTTTCGGTGACGGCAATCGTAACCGTGCAGGATACCGTAAAAGGCCTTCAATTGGATATGCCCCCCGCGATAAACTTAAAATACGGCGAGGCGCTCTCCTTCTTAGGCGCCACGCTGAAGATTTACTATGCCTCGGGGGCGCCGCCAAGAACCTATAAAAACAGAGAGATAGAGGGTATCCCCTGCTCCTACAACCCCCTGCAGACGGGCAAGCAGACGGTAACTCTTACGGTAGGCAACCAGACGGCATACTTCACGGTAACCGTCGCGGCCAAAAAGGCGAACACTTACAGGCTCAAAGATAACGCCGTCTTTACCCAAAAAGAAAAGTCCATAGTGTTCGACAGGACGGCAACGGCGGAAGAGCTAAAGGAAAGCCTGGTTTACGCAGACTACCTCACGGCAAAAATCAAGAAGGCGGACGGCTCTGTCGTGCCTTTAGAGCAAGTCGGGATTCTGCGTTCCGACTATACCCTGCAAATCGTAAACGACTCCGATTTTACCGTATTCTCGTATAAGCTCTACCTTAAAGGCGACGCCAACTGCGACGGCGTGCTGGACGAAAACGACATTACGAGCCTTGCCGACAAGCTGCTCAAAGGCAATTACGACAGGGATATGGTGGACTACGACGGCGACGGGGCGTTCACGCTTACCGACCTCGTTAACTGGGCAAGAAAAACCCTTCCGCCGGTAAACCCCCTCAACGCCATGGCAAACGCCTTTGTAAGCGACGCGAAGCCGAATAAGAAGGAGGAAGGCAATGAATAAAAAAGCGTTTTCGGCTATTGTAATTGCGCTTATCCTTGCCCTCTGCCTCGGGGCGCTGTCGTCGTGTGCCAAAGAGAAGCAGGTTTCCAGAATTCAAATCCTTGGCGGCTCATTTAAGGATAATTATTCGTTGGACGAAACCGTAGATTATGATAAAATATATATAATCGTGACATACAAGGACGGCGATACGGCCCGCGTCAAGGTTCAGCCCGAATGGATAGAAGGCTTCGATTTATCCACTACGGGCTCGCGCAAGGCCTTAACCGTAAACTACAAGGGGGCAAAAGCCGAATACCTTTACAGCGTAACCTACAAGTACAGCGTAACCTCCCCCGTAAGGCTTTCCGCCACAAAAGGCGACGCAAACGGCAAAAAAGAGATAACTTTAGCGCTTGCCAACCTCGACAGGATGCCCGCCTACGCCGTAAGGGTGGACATAAGCCTCAACGGCATGAAATACGAGGGCAGGGAGGATACCCTTCCCGAGGGCTGGGGGGCAACGCAAAACGCATCGGGCGGCAAACTAAGCCTTCTGTTCTTCGCGGCGGACGGCACGGCCCCTCTCGAGGGCGGGCTTACGAAGGTGTATCTTAGCGGGCAGTCCGACACCATTTATTTAGAAGCGGTAATAAGCGACGGCGTATCCGACCACAGGCTGCCGGATATCAGCCTCGGTATAAAATAAAATCGGAGGTAAACCAAATGATTTCTGTTGTTCCCAAGCCGCAAAGGATAAGATTATTATCCAAAAAGCAGTATCTGTACAAACCTGCCGATATTCAACACTATATAGAAGAGGGGCATGGTAAGGAAGGGTATCGTTTACTTATAGATAACGACGGAATCAAAATATTCTGCGAAACGGACGAAGGCGCCTTCCGCGCCGAAACCACCCTTAAACAGCTTTATGTCGAAAAGAAGCTGCCCAATATCGAGATATGGGACTTCCCGAGGTTTCAATACAGGGGATATATGCTGGACTCGGTAAGGCACTTTTTCGATGTCGAAACCATCAAAAAGCAGATAAAGGCCATGGCGCTTCTCAAGCTAAATTACTTCCACTGGCACCTCACCGACGACCAGGGCTGGCGCATAGAGTCCAAAAAGTACCCCCTTCTTACCCAAACGGGAAGCAAAAGGGCGCAGACGGCGGGCGACGGCAAGCCCGTAAGCGGCTTCTACACCCGCGAGCAAATTAAAGAGGTTGTCGAGTTCGCCAAGCAAAACTTTATCGAGGTAATCCCCGAAATAGATATCCCCGGGCATATGACGGCGGCAATCGCTTCCTACCCCTCGCTTTCCTGCGACGGGCAGGATGTCAAGGTTTCCGAGGGCTTCGGCATCCATAAGAATGTCGCCTGCGCGGGCAAAGACAGCGTCATCCGCATGCTTGGCGACATCATCGAGGAGGCGGCGGAGCTGTTCCCCTGCAAGTACTTCCATCTGGGCGGCGACGAGGCACCCGGCGACAAGTGGGAAAACTGCCCCGACTGCAAAGCCCGCATGCAAAAGGAAGGGCTAAAAAACCGCGACGAGCTTCAGGCGTACATGATGAACGAGCTTGTAAAGCGCCTCGAGGCCAAGGGCAAGACGGTAATAAACTGGAACGACGGCATGAAATCCGAAAACATCGGCGGCTCCATCATAATGCAGCATTGGAAGGAATCCAAGGATTGCATAGCAGCCTCGGCGAGGGAAGCAGCCAAGGGCCGCCCCATTATTTACAGCCCCTTCTTCGGGTACTATCTCGATTACCCCTACGGTATGACCTCCCTTAAAAAAACCTATACTTATAAAATAGGATTTAAGGGGGCGGGAGATGGCGCCCTTCTCGGGCTGGAGGCCCCCCTCTGGACGGAATATATCGAGGGCGAAGAGGCGCTCGAGAAAAACACCTACCCCAGGCTTTGCGCCGTCGCCGAAAGGGCTTGGAGCAATGTCAAGGAGGCCAACTACGACGAATTTTGCCAGCGGCTCAGGCGGTTTAACAAATTTCTGGACGCAATCGGCGTAAAATATGTTACAATAGAGGATGCGAATCCGGCATTTATCAAGGGCAAGCTGGACACTCTAAGGTTCTTTATCAACGCCCTTAAGACGGTTCGCCGGGCAAAAAAGCAAACTAACAGGAAGGATTAGCATTGATGAGAACATGGCATACGCTATCGGCAAATGAGGTTTTCAAGGAGACAGGGTCGCAAAAGGACGGGCTTAGTTCGGAGGAAGCCTCGGCGCGTCTTGCGCGCGACGGAAAGAACGCTTTAGAAGAAGCCAAAAAGAAATCTTTAATAGCCAAGTTTTTCGCCCAGCTGAAGGATGTAATGATTATAGTCCTTCTCGCGGCGGCGTTAATCTCGGCGGTAATATCAATAATCCAGCGGGAATATTCCGAGCTTGTGGACAGCGGCATAATCCTGCTAATCGTAATAGTAAACGCCATAATAGGCCTTATACAGGAGAACAAGGCGGAAGCCTCCCTTGACGCCCTTAAAAACCTCAACAAGCCCTACGCCAAAGTCATGCGCGACGGGCAGATAACCAAGGTAAAAAGCGAGGATATCGTAGTAGGCGATGTCATTGTGCTCGAGGCGGGCGACATTGTGCCCGCCGATTTGCGCCTTTTCGAAAGCGTCAGCCTCAAGATAGAGGAAGCCGCTTTAACAGGCGAATCCGTACCCACCGAAAAACACACAGACGCTTTAGACAACCCCGAAGCCCCGTTAGGCGACCGTTCCAACATGTGCTACAGCACGGGCATAGTTGCTTACGGCAGAGGGCAGGGCGTAGTAGTCGCCACGGGCATGAAAACCGAAGTGGGCAAGATAGCCAAGATGCTAAGCGAAAGCGAAACCGAGCCCACGCCCCTGCAGGTGCAGCTCGCAAAGACCGCCAAGATCCTAAGCATAGTAGTGCTTGCCATAGCCGTTGTCATCTTCGGCGCGGCAATCATACGAGGCGTCATCGGCGTTAACAATCCCCCCATAGCGGACATCATAATAGACTCCTTTATGGTAGCGGTAGCCATAGCGGTCGCCGCCATACCCGAGGGCCTGCCTGCGGTTGTCACAATCGTGCTCGCGATAGGCGTGCAGCGCATGTCCGCCCGCAAGGCAATCGTAAGAAACCTTCCCGCCGTCGAGGCTTTGGGCTGCTGCGAGGTTATCTGCTCGGACAAGACGGGCACTTTGACCCTCAACCAGATGACAATCAAAGAGCTCTATACCCGGGACACGGGCATATTTAAAGACTCCGACCCTGTGGAAACCCCCTCGGCCGAGCTTTTAATAAGGACGATGGTTCTCTGCAACGACACCAAGGTTGTAGAGGATAAACTTATCGGCGACCCCACCGAAACTGCGCTTGTAGCCTACGCAAGGGCTAAGGGCAGGGCGGACCTCAACGAAAAGTACCCCCGCGTCGGCGAAAACCCCTTCGACAGTATGCGCAAGCTGATGTCCACCGTAAACGCCACGCCCGAAAGCAATGTCGCTCATATAAAGGGAGCCCCCGACCTTCTTATAAAGAAGTGCTCCTACATCTACACAGAGGCGGGTGTAAGGCCTATTACCGATAAGGACAAAGACGAAATCCGCGCCGCAAACAAAGCCATGGCAACAAAAGCGCTCAGGGTTCTCGGCATGGCGGTTAAGTTCGGCGACCCGATATCCCAAAAGGGCGATGTAGCCGCCGAGGAAGCCGAAACCGATATGGTATTTGTCGGGCTTGCCGGCATGATAGACCCCCCTCGCGCCGAAGTCAAGGACGCCGTCGCAACCTGCAAGAGAGCGGGCATGAGGGCGGTAATGATAACAGGCGACCACGCGGACACAGCCGCGGCTATCGCCAGAGAGATAGGCATTCTAGAGGAAGGGCACGAGGTAATAACCGGCGCCGAACTGGACAAACTAAGCGACGAAGAATTTATAAAGAGAATAGACAACATAAGCGTATACGCCAGGGTCAGCCCCGAAAACAAGGTGCGTATAGTTAAGGCCTTCAAGTCGATAGGCAAGAAAGTCGCCATGACGGGCGACGGCGTAAACGACGCCCCGAGCATAAAGGCCGCCGATATCGGCGTAGGCATGGGCATCACGGGCACCGATGTCAGCAAAGGCGCGAGCGACATGGTGCTTGCCGACGACAACTTCGCCACGATAGTCGCCGCCGTCGAGGAAGGCCGCAAGGTATACAGCAACATCAAAAAGTCCATCCAGTACCTGTTGTCGGCAAACATCGCCGAGGTGCTGTGCTTATTTATAGCGATAGTTTTTCTCAACCAGGAATTCCTGACCCCCGTTATGATTTTATGGGTAAACCTCGTGACCGACAGCCTGCCCGCCTTAGCTTTGGGTATGGAGGAGGCCGAGCGCGACATCATGAGCTACCCGCCGCGAAAATCCAACGCCAACCTGTTTTCGGGAAGGACGGGAAGGGATATACTCATTCAGGGCGTAATGCAGACGGCTCTTGTAATGGCAAGCTTCAGCCTTGGCACTTATCTCTTCCAGGGTATGCACTCCGTCGAGGACCACGCAACCGCCGAAACGATGGCGTTTATAACGCTTTGCCTTATACAGCTCTTCCACGGCTACAACACCCGCTCGCACAAGTACTCGTTGTTCGGCAAGAAGCTGTTCTCCAACAGGCTTATGAACATCTCCTTCGTGGTGGGCGTTGTGCTTGTTCTGGGCGTAGTGCTTATCCCCGGCGTCGGGCAGTTCCTGTTCGGCACGACGACGCTCACCTGGTACGAATGGGTTACCGCCGTAGGGCTTTCGTTTATGATAGTGCCCTTGGTCGAAATCCAGAAACTGATAATCCGCGCGGTGGCGAGAAAAAAGAAAGCCCGGGTATAATGTATGGAATATAAGATTCTAACCACCCCCTCAATGGTCTGGCAGGGCTACGACCCCGAAGCCGAGCCCCTCGAAACAATCAAAGAAGGGGGCGTTTCCAAAGAAATATACAGGTTTACCGCGCTCGTAAAGGGCGGCGAGAAGGTCAGGGTTGCCGTAAGGGTAATGCACCCCTCGCGCGACCCCGAGGGCGCCGTTTTGGTAGTGCACCAATATAACTCTCTGCCCGACGACTGGATGCTCAACGACCTCGTAAATTCGGGCTATCTTGTTGTCATGCCCGACTTAACGGGCATCTCCAACCCCCGCACAAATTATCCCCTTTCGCTGGAATACGGATATATAGACAAGGCGGGCGACCGTATCAAAAAGGTTATGCCTACCCCCATGGACACCTGCCAGTACCTCTACACCGTAATCGTAAGGCGCACCCTTGTGTTTATAAGGGAAACTTTCGGCTTTGCCGATTCCGTCCTTTTAGGCATGGGCGACGCAGTTGAGGTCGCGATGCAGGCTGCGGGCGTATCCAAAAATGTCAGAGGGCTGGCCTGCCTCAACGGAAGCGGATACCGCGAATACATACGCCTCAACAAGTACGGCGGCGGCAACGAGCTTGTGATGGACGAAGAAAGAATGAGCTGGCTTTCGGGCGTATCCTCGGTAGCCTACGCCAAGTATATAGAAGCGCCCGCTTTTATAGCGATAGGCACCAACAGCACGATAAGCGATATAGACAGGTTGCCCAACCTTAAGGCGCTAATGCCCGCGGAGGAGTTCCACACCGTTTACAGCCCCTCGGCGGGCGACTTTATAATGCCCGAGGCCTACGCCTCGCTTAAGATTTGGCTGAAGTCGGTATTTTACGACCTCCCCCTCCCCCGCTGCCCCGAAGCCGAAATAAGGGTAAACGACGACGGAAGCCTTTATGTCGATGTCCATTGCGACGCCAAGGAGGAAATCGAAAGCGTAAATGTCTATTACAGCGAGGGCGAGTACGACCATAAAATCCGCTACTGGCAGCATATAAAGGGCATATCGATTGCCTGCGGCGAATACATCGCCACTCCCACGGTGTCCGAAGAGGATATCCCCTTCTTCGCCTTCGCCGAGGTAAAATATAGCTCGGGGCTCACCCTCTGCTCGCTTATAGATTTTGCCGAGCTCGGCGAGCTTGCCGTAAAGCCCAAGAAGGAAACCGCCTCACGAGTAATTTACGAGGCCTCGATAGGCAAGAACGGCTTCATAGACGGCTACAACGGCGATGTGCTGCCAAGGTCGGGGCTTTCTTTGGTGCGGATACCAAGCGGCGCCAGCGGCATTACAAGCCGTTACGGCAGCCTAAAAACCTTTATTAAGAACCCCAAAGGCGGCATAGACGAAAGTTCAATACTGCATATAGATATGTGCTCGGACGAGTATAAAGAAGTGGTTGTCAGCCTCGAAAAGCCCAACTCCGAGGGCTCTAAGGTATACAAGGCTACCGTCCGACTTGCCCCCACGAAAGGGCTGTTCTCGGGCGTGCAGCTAAAGGCATCCGACTTCAAGGACGAGAAGATGATGCCCCTTGCCGACTGGTCTATCTCCTCGCTAAAGATTTCGGCAAACAATGTCATTGTGGGCAATATCCTGTTCGTATAGCAAAGAGGCATAAGGATGAAAAAAGCCAAGAGTATCATATTTAATCTCATATTTGTTGTCTTGTGCGTAGTAGTGGCTTACTTTTTAAGCAACTATTTGTTTGCCTCTATCCCCATAGAGGGCATTTCGATGGAGCAAACCATACACCACGACGACATTGTAATAGTCTTTAAGCCGGGCAAATATAATGTAGGAGATGTCGTCGTTTTCGACCCCGACTACGGCGACAGGAAGCGCCTTATAAAGCGCATTATCGGGATGCCCGGGGATACAATCGAGATAAAAGAGGAAGCCGACGGCTATTATGTTTACCGCAACGGCGAGAAGCTTATAGAGGACTACACCAACAAAGACAACCCAATGGTAGGCACCTACGGGCCGGTAACCGTGCCCGAGGGCAAGTTCTTTTATTTGGGGGACAACAGGGGCTCCTCAAGCGACAGCAGGCTAGGCTATCTCGGCGATTTGGACACCATTGTGGGGCGGGTCATCCTTAGATATCAACCCGGCGACAAAAAATTTGATTTAACCGTCGTCAAAAGGGGATAATTAAGGCAATAGGAGAATCCAGATAACCGATGGCCCGTGGCAGAAGGATAAGAAGCGCAATCTACGATGTCCTGTTTCTGGCGATTATCGCCTTTTTATTGTTCGGGCTTTACAAGTATATTTTCATGTCGGTTACCGTCGAGGGCATTTCGATGCAGTCCACCCTGTACGACAAAGACAAGGTGCTTGTCATAAAGGGAGGCAAGTACGGGCTGGACGATATCGTAGTCTTTAACACCCACCTAAGGGACGACGGCGGCGGCGAAAGGTACTTCGTAAAAAGAATAATAGGGCTCCCGGGCGACGAAATCTCGATAAACTATGATGATGAACAGGATATGTACTTCGTCTGGCGAAACGGCGCGAAACTAATAGAAAGCTATATAGACAGCGAGTCTCCCTTGGACGCCGAAATGCCCAGCATAGTCGTGCCCGAGGGGCAGTTTTTCTTTCTGGGCGACAACAGGGGGCACTCCAGCGACAGCCGAATGGGCATGATGGGTAAGCTGGACAGCATTTCGGGAAGGGTGATAGCGAGGTATAGGCTAAACGGCGACAAGTTTGATTTTGAGTTTATAAAGCGACCTCAATAGTAAAAAACAGACAATTATCGGCATTGTAGCCGATTTTTTTTGCGTTTAAGGGTGCTATGCTTTAGGAATGAAAGTAAAGCAAATCCTTAAGTACTTTATATTCTTTTTGGCGTTTTGCTTTTATTTCTATACCGAGCGCGTAGTAGGGGTAAGGCCGTTTGCCATAGCCCTCTTTATGGCGCTCGTATACTGCCGGCAGAATGTCCTTATACTTACACCCCTTTATATTGGCGCGGCTATGATAGCCTCGCCCACACTCCCCAACCTCTTCATAGCCCTGACCCCCTGCGTGGTTATAGCGATAGCCTACTTCGTGCATTATAAGCTAAGGCGCAAGATAAACCTTCTTATGCTGAGCGTCTATACCCTAATATCCCAAATTACAATGCTTGTGTTCGAGCTTAAGGATATAGAGCGCCTTGCCTACTGCGCCGTAAGCGTCCTGGGCGCTCAGATATTCACCTACTGCGCCATCGTGATAGTATATCTCATACTTGTGAAGCAGCTTAAATTCCGCCTTACCGCAGAGGAAGTTCTGGCGGGCGGCGCTGTTATATTCTCCATAGGCATGGGGCTTGTTTCGCTACGGGTCGGGTGGTACACTCCCTTTTTTATGGTAACGGTGTTTGTAACCCTCGCCGCCTTGTTTGCCGACAAGCGGGCGGCGTTTGTCATACCCGTCGCTTTGGGTACGGGCGCCGCGGCGGCAACGGGACAGGCCGAGTACCTTTCCTTAAGCGTGCTTTACGGGCTTACCGCCTGCGCCTTCGGGAAGGAAAACTTTTATTTCGCTGGCATAGGCATGCTCGCGGTGGACTCCATATTCAGGCTTTATTTTGACGCCATCGGAGGCTTCGACTATTTCGCCCTCATCTCGCCCGCCATCGGCGCCATAGTGTTTCTGGCGCTTCCCAAAAAAGCAAGGGCGCACATTTCGGCTTTGGGGGCGTGCTTTAAGGAAAAGCAGGCGGGGCGGGCAATCGTAAACCGCGACCGCAAAACGGTTGCCGAAAGGCTGGATAACCTTTCCAAAGTCTTTTACGAGATAAAGGATATACTGCTTACCGAGCTTGCCGAGAAAGAGCAGATGGCGGACACCGCGTTGCTTACCGAAGAGGTTTGCTCGAGGTGCTGCGCCACCTGCGGCAACGAAACCGCATGCAAAGAGGCTTTGGGAGGCGCCGACACCTCGGTCGTTGTGCAGGGGCTCGTGCTTGCCGCATTAGACAACGGCAAGGCGACTATTTTGGATACCCCCTCGTTTTTAAGCTCGAGGTGCAAAAAGATAAACGGCATGATAAACGCCACAAACGACGCAATAGAGCGCCACCGGAAACTGGTCGAAAAGCGCGGCAGAATTGACGAAGGCAGGGAGATGTTGGGCGAGCAGATGGGCGGAATCGCCGAGCTTATGGAAGAGCTAAGGGGCGAGATAGACGCAAAGCTATCCTTCGACACCTCTTTGGAAAACAGGCTTGTCGAGGAGCTTACACGCTACAACATAGGCGCGCAGGAAGCCGCCGTCTATGTCAGCGGGGGCAAAGTAAAGTCGTTAACCCTTGTGGTAAAGGAGTCCGACGCCGGCAAAAAGAAGCTTACCGACACGGTGGACGAGGTTATGGGTATGCGCATGCAGGCTGTAAGGACGGAGCCCTGCGTGGACGGCAACGCCGCCATACACTTCGAGCCCGCCCCCTTATTCTCGGTGGTATACGGCGAGCGTGAGCTTGCCAAGGAAGAAGAGGAGATTAACGGCGACCGCCACAGGGCGGTAAAGATATCGGTGGGCAAGGTGCTTCTCATACTCTCAGACGGCATGGGCAGCGGCGAAAACGCATCTAAGACGAGCGGCTACGCCGTCAGCCTCATCGAAAGCCTGTATAAGGCGGGCTTCAGCTATCAGACCGTAGTAGGGGCTGTCGGAAGGCTTTTAAGCGTAAGGGACGCCGAAGAATTTAACGCTTTGGACATAGCCTGCATAGACTTATACACGGGCGAGGTGGACTTTATTAAGGCGGGCGGAAGGGAAAGCTTTATTTTAACTTCGGGCGTGGTAGAAGTAATAGAGGGCGGCAGCCTGCCCGTGGGCATAACCGAGGAGATTATGACGGTGTTCGAGCAACGAAGGCTTACCACCGACAGCTTTGTCGTGATGGCTTCCGACGGAGTCATAGACATCATGGGCAGGGAAACGATAGTCAGGCTTCTGGAGGAAGTTAAAACCGCCAACCCTGACGCCATAGCCGAGCTTCTTATGACCAACCTAAAGAGGCTTTCGGGCGACGAAATCTCCGACGACGCCAGCGTCCTTGTCGCCAAAATATTCAAAAACTATATCTGATGCCTTGCATAAACCCATCAAAAAGCCCGAAGATTGTTTCGGGCTTTTGCTTTTGATATTAATTTAATAGCGGGTTGTTTAGAATAAGCCGTCTATCTCTCCGTCGTCGGTTATCGTCATCCTCGCGGCGGCGGGGACTTTGGGAAGCCCCGGCATAAGCAGGATGCTTCCGCACACGGCGACTATAAACTCGCTGCCCGCGCGAATAAGTAAATCCCTTACCACAAAGTCAAACCCCGTGGGCCGCCCCAGCAGATTGGGATCCGCCGAGAAGGAGTATTGGGTTTTTGCTATACATACGGGATAGGTTTTGTATTCGGAAGCGTTTATTTTGTCCAGTTTTTCTTTGGCTTCGGGGGTATATATGATATTGCCCGCGCCGTAAAGGTTTTTGGCTACCGCCTCTATCTTTTTGTCTATGCCGTCCTCTTCGGCGTAGGAGAACAAGGGAAGGGAGGGGGTTGAGGTTTTGCACAGCCTTGCGATTTCTGCGGCAAGTTCGAGGCAGCCTTCGCCGCCCTTTGCCCAGCACTCGGCGACAAAGGCCTTCGCGCCCAGCCCCTCGGCGGCGGTTTTTATAAGGGCAAGCTCGGCTTCGGTGTCGGTTATAAACCTGTTTACGGCAACTACCACGGGCAGCCCGAAGCGTTTTAAGTTAGCTATATGCCCCTCGAGGTTTACGATGCCTTTTTTGAGGGCCCCGAGGTTTTCTTTGTTGGTTTCTTCTTTGGGGCAGCCGCCGTTGTATTTAAGGGCGCGGGCGGTAGCCACCAGCACGGCGGCGGAGGGCTTTAGCCCTGCCTTGCGGCATTTGATATCTAAGAATTTCTCGGCGCCAAGCTCCGCTCCGAAGCCCGCCTCGGTTACAACTATGTCGGCAAGGCTTAGGGCAAGTTTTGTCGCCCTTACGCTGTTGCAGCCGTGCGCTATGTTGGCAAAGGGGCCGCCGTGAATTACCGCGGGCGTGCCCTCTAATGTCTGGGCAAGGTTTGGCTTTATGGCGTCCTTTAAGACAATCGCCATGGCGTCTGCGGCGTTAAGCTGCCCCGCCTTTACGGTGTTGCCGTCTTTATCGTAGCCCACAATTATATTGGCAAGCCTTCTCTTAAGGTCTTTGAGGTTTTCGGAAAGGCAGAGTATTGCCATAATCTCGGAGGCGGCGGTTATCACAAAGCCGTCCCTTCTCGGTATTCCGTTTATCTCGCCGCCCAAGGCGACATCGACTTCCCTTAAGGCGCGGTCGTTCATGTCCAGGCATCTTCTCCACTCCACGGTTTGGATACCCAACTCGTTGCCTTGCTTGATGTGGTTGTCTATCATCGCCGACAGCAGGTTGTTGGCGGTTGTGATCGCGTGGAAGTCGCCCGTAAAGTGCAGGTTTATATCCTCCATGGGTATAACCTGGGCGTAGCCTCCGCCCGTCGCCCCGCCTTTTACTCCGAATACGGGGCCCAAAGAGGGCTGGCGCAGGGTGAGGCAGACCTTTTCTCCTAACCTCGAAAGCCCGTCGGCAAGCCCGACAGAGATTGTAGTTTTCCCTTCGCCGAGGGGCGTCGGGTTGATGGCGGTAACAAGCACCAGCCTGCCTTTGGCCTCACCGGGCTCCAAAGAAATTTTGGTCTTGTGCTTTCCGTAGAACTCTAAGTCTTCTTCGCTTATGCCTATCTTTGCCGCAACCTGCGCGATATGCAGGGGTTTTGCTTTTCTGGCTATTTCTATATCGCTCACTTTTTTACCCTCGTTCAGTTATTTTAGCTTCAGGGATATTTTACCACATCGAAAAGCCTATGCAAACAATTATTGAATAAATGGCGTACCCCGATTTGCCTAAATAAAGGCCCTTGCGCTACCAATTTGATATTTTCGGCAAAAAAATCCAAACAAAGCCATAATCCGAAAGGGGCGGATGCCTAACAAGCGAAAGAGCGCCCGAAGGCGCCCTTTTATATCAATTATGCAAAAGTTTTATTTATTCTTTGATTATCTTTTTGCCGCCCGCTTTCCGGGATTCTTCGGCGAGGAGGGCTGTGGTGTGGCTCTCGAGGGTGGTTTCGAGAAGGCTGAGGCGGGGATTTTTGACGCCTTTGTCCAGAAAGTCCACAAAGTCTTTAATTATCATCCTGTCGCCGCCGAGGTGCCCGGCTACTCCCGCGAAGCCGACCTTGACTTTCTTGTTGGGCCCGCCGAATATCGAGAGGCGGAACTTGCCGTCTTTATCGTTGCCGAAGATTTCGCCCTTGGTGCCGTAGATGTGTATGCGCCTGAAGCATTGCTTGGAGAACGCCGTCATTGTGAGAGTGGCGGTGATGTTGTTTTCGAGGTTCATATTCACGACCTGGTTTTCCATAACATCGTTATCGCACCTGTATACGCACCTGCCGTAGGGCGAAGTTTTTAGGACTTCACGGAATTCCTTAAGGCTTGCGCCCGCTTTTTTGGTTATGAGAAGCTTGTTTACTATCATATAGGGGATGGTGTAGCGGGTTACGCCGTAGTAAATCTTAAGTACATCGTAGGGGCATTCCTTGCGGTGCGGGCAGCCGTCCAGGCAGTATGGGGTGCTGCCCTCGGGGGCGTTTTCGGGAAGGAAGAGTTTGCGAGAGCCGTAGCTGTTGACGCTTACGCACTTCTTGCCCGTGAAGTAGTAGATTATATCGAGGTCGTGGCAGCATTTCGCGAGAATGGAGGGCGAGGTTTCGGACTCCTTGCGCCAGTTGCCGCGCACATAGCTGTGGCTGTAATGCCAATATCCCACATTTTCGGTTTGGTTGATGCCCACGATGTCGCCTATGGCGCCGCTGTCGATAACTTCCTTTATCTTGTTGTAGAAGGGGGCGTACCTTAGCACATGGCAGACGACCACATGAAGGTTCTTTTCCTTTGCCGTCTTATAGAGCGTGTGGCACTCTTCAAGCACGGGCGATACGGGCTTTTCGAGAAGTATGTGATACCCCACTTCCAAAGCCTTCATGGCGTGCCCGTAATGGTCCCTGTCCTGCGTGGCTATCACAACGGCGTCGGCAAGTTTGCCCGCCGCGAAAAACTCCTCGTCGCTCGTAAACGCCGCCGACTTGGGGACCCCGAAGTCCTGCCTCTTGGCTTCAAGCACATCGGCGTTTTTTTCGCACAGCGCCACTATTCTGGCGTCCTTGTTTTTGGATAACTGATAGGCGTAAATCCTGCCGCGGTTGCCTAAACCGAGTATTGCCACCTTTAGCATAAGTGTACCCTTCCTTTAACTTCTAAGTATACTGACATTGTAGCACCGAACGCTCGCGATGTCAATCTCGGGCGCGGCGAAAAGGGCTGAAAACGCCCGCAATTTGCGTAAACTTTTTGGAAAGTTGTGCATATATTGGGCAGGGGTCATATGGAAAACGATTATATGGAAAGCCTTGCAAGAGCATACAACGCCCGCCTGCACCATATCACGGGGGCGGCGGAATCTCCGCTTCTCGAGGAGTCCCGCGATATAGTCGAAAGGCAAATCGCCTGCATCGACCAGATGATGTCTATGTATAAGCAAAACACGAGGGCGCTTGCCTACTTAAAAAGCCTGAAGCAGGCATCCGAGAGGGAGCTTATTTCGTTGGGGGCGGGCGGAAAAATACCTAGCTATACGCTTGCCTCGCAGGAGAGGGGCAAAAACCCCTTTAATACCCTGGTGGATTTGCAGATAGATTTGTTTATAACTTTGGACACGCTTAAGGGCGAGGGGATTACCCTAACGAATCTGATGGACTGCGAAATGCGGGCCCTCGGGTTTATGAGCCTGTTAGGATAGCGCAAGAAGTTCCTGCCAGCGCTCCTCTTCAGAGAGGTCGAGGGCGTAAGCCTTTCTCGCCAGCTTGTCGAGGCGGGTTTTGAATTTGTTGTCCGAAAGAGCGGCTGCCGCGCGCGCGGTTGCCGCGCTTTCCTGTGTTTTATAAATTATTCCGCCTTTCTGAAGCCTGGCTTCTATCGGGGAAGGCAGCTTTCCGACAAGATATATATCGCTAAAGTCGTATTGTTCGCCAAAGTATTTGATAGCGGCATAAACCGCCCTTGCCTCGCTCTCGCCCGCCTTTTCCATGGGCAGAGCGGATATGGGGGCAACGGTTTCGCCTTTATATATAATCTTTACAGCCTTACCGCCCAATATGAGAAGGCTTCCTTCGGGTATGCCGTCAAGCTCGAGAAGCTCCAGGCTTCCCATATACCCGTTGGGAATGGGGGGAAGGTAAACTTCTTCGGAGGGCATATCGAATAGGGACGCCTCTACGGTGTCGCCGGAGCGGGAATAATCGGAAATATCCGCACCCCTTCCGAAGAAAGCTTCCATTATTTCGGGGGTGCCCGCGACAAGCATTGTGCTCGCTTTGGCTACGCCGTACTTTTCGTAAAGCTCGACGGCGTTTTTGCCTGCGAGGCTCCTTAGCTTTATTGTATCGGGCTTTGGCGTGGGAAGGACGAGGGTTTCTATTATATCGCCGTCCTCTATAATGCTTATTTCGCTGGCCGTGCCGCCGAGTACCGCCGACACCGTGGGGTCGTAAAGCTTGCGGGGGGCGGGTGCCTTTTGCATATAGCACTCTATTTCCATGGCCCCGCCTATTGTTTTGTCGCAGGCAAGGCGCATGCCCTCATTTATTTCCGCCTCGGAGAAAAACCGATAGTCTAAAGCTGTTGGCGGGATAAGTGGGGCTTTTACGCGGCAGCGTCCGCAGACGCCTTTTCCGCCGCAAGGAAAGCGGAAGCCCTCGATTTCGAGAGCTTCGCGCAAGTTTTTGGGGGTGGGGGATAGTGTTAACTTCATAATGGTTTATGGTAGAATTTCTACGAGAACCGCGTCGTAGACGAGGTCGGATGTCTTTTTGATCTGCCGCGCCGAGGTTATGGTGCCCGCGCCGGTGTAGCCTCTTATGAACATATAGCCGCCCGGGTTGTCTACCCAAACATCGTCGCCTATTGTGAGGTCGTAGCCTTTGGTGTCGATGCTGAATACCGAGGTGAATACCTCTTCGTCGGGAATCTGGGCGGCGCCTGTAAGCACTAGGATGTCGCCTTTTTTGAAGCCTGTAAGCCCGTTGATGCGGTCCTGCGTGATAGAGCCGCTTACATAGTGGAAGCCGGGGCGCACTTTATCGGGGGCGCTGGCGGGATTTTCGGATATCTCCATGTATGCCTGCACGATCTCGTTGGGGCTGTTGTTGTACATCTTGGCTTTGGTTTCTTCGGAAGCGTACGTGAAATTTACATTATATACGCCAAGCGTCGTAAGCTCGTACAGGGTTGCCTGGGCTATCGCCGTGCTGAGCGTTTGCGGCACATCCTGGATGCTTGTATCTTCGGATATGAGGCTTATAACGCCGCTGTCGTAGTTTTTGAACACATCCTTTACCTTAAGATTGCCTATCTTGTCGTTAAGGGCCTGCGAATCGAGGTATGTATCCTTAAGGGCCTTTAGTATGGGCTCGGATTCTTCGGTGATGGTTACTACCTCGCTAAGCTTGGTGTCGGCTAGTATGCTGTCCATATCGTTGCTGATTTCGGAAATCTTGTAGGAACCGAGCTTTTGGACAAACTTGTTGCTGCGCGGCTTCGCGGGGTCGGGATCGTCGTCGTAAACTATTTTGACGAATTTATCGAAGGGTTGGTCGTCGAGGGTGGAAAACGCAGATTTAACGGGGGTGTCGAGGAATGCTTCGTCCTTGAACAGGGGGAAGTCGGGGAACTCGACGCCCAGCTTTTCGTTAAGGGTGCGCACCTTGATGCCGTTTACAATGGCGTCGGGAAGCTCGGGGAAGGTGCTTGCGCTTACAATGCTTTCTTCTATCCCGAAGGCTTCGGCAATAATGGGGGATACCCTGTAGCCCAAGGCAGACTCGATATCGGAGATGGGGGTTTGGCCAATCTTGCGGAGCTTTTCGTAGAGGTTTTTGCCGTAGTCAAGCATAGTTAGCTCGCGGATATCGGCGGGAAGGTCGAACCCTTCTATTGCCTTATCTATAACCTTGTCTTCTATATCGCCCATTTTGGTTTTGGTAACAATCAAATAGCCCGCGAAGGCGGTGCCGCCTATCGTGAGGACTATGCCTACGATGATACCGAATATAAAAACGGCTAAACTTCTGATTGGTTTCATAGGTCACCTCGCTTTGGCCACCCTATGCCTGATTACCGGGGAACAGTTTGGAAAGGATGCTCCTGAAATCGATTTTATCTACAATATACGCGTAAACAAAGTTGTTGTCCATTACAAATTTGGTGAGATAGGAGCGGTTGAGGGCGGTAATCACAGGCTCCATGAACGAGGCGTTCTGGAACACCTGTATAAGGGTGATTGCCGCTAAGATAAACACCGCGCCCAGCGCAAGCCCGAATATCAGGCCGAAGAACCTGTCGAGGAAGTACGCGATATACAGGCTTGCCACCGCTTTTTTGAGAAGCCTCATAAGAATGGCCATAATTATCCTTAGCACTATGATAAGCACTATGAAAGTAGCCGCCATAATGATTATGGACGCTATCGAGAAGGTAATGGCGTCTACGAGATAAATACGGTCGCTGTCTCCGTTTTTGAGGGTGTTTTCTACCATAGGCCTCATAAGCTTGTGAAGCCCGAATTGCTGATAGATCGTGCCTTCGAACACATAATCGTAAGGCATGGGGATGTTATCTTTGTCTATGACAAGCTCGTCGGGGGTTTCGGGGTCGTTGTCGAGGTCGTGATAGTATACGAAGCTGTACGAACCCGGAAGCTTGGTGCCGATGGGCCTCTCGAGAGCAGACATCAGTTGGTTATCAAGATTGGTATTGTTTATGAGCACCTTGGATACGGGCGAAACCAGAAGCAGCGAGCCCAGAAAAACGGCGACCATTGTTATGAGCCCGAACGACATTTTTATGATGCCTTTCTTGGCGCCCACTACCGCGAACAGCAAAAGGAGGGCGACAACCAGCACATCGACAGCCAGCCCGATAAGCATGTTTGTATCGAAATTTACAGCGCTAAGCAGCATTTTTTGACTCCTTATCCCCTTGGATTGAACAAAATTGTGTCTTATTTTGGTCTAATTATATCATAGGCATATCTGTAAATCAAGTATTGCCGTAAATAAGTATTTAGAATATATTGGGTCGCGTATACTTAGAATATATTGTTCGCGCCGAGGAAATAATACTTGCAATGGGACATAAACTAAAAAATATACCCGTTATAGTTTGCGTGGGCTCGGCGGGGGTGAGCGGCGACAGCCTGGGCCCCCTGGTGGGCGAGTTGCTTATTGAAAAATACAATGTGCCCGCCTATGTGTACGGTAGCCTTTCGCGGCCCGTTAACGGCGTTAACTATGAGGACTATGTGGAATTTATAAGGCGGCGCCACCGCGGAAGCATCGTAATCGCGGTGGATGCCTGCGTGGGCGAAAAGTCCGATGTCGGAAAGGTTAAGATTTCTTCCAAAGGCCTTACCGCGGGCGGGGCGCTTAACAAAAACCTGAGAAGGGTGGGCGATATAGGGATTCTGGGCGTCGTAAGCGAGAAGCAGGACGACAACCTGATGTCGCTTATGTCGGTGCCCTTTATGTTCGTGGACGGCATGAGCCGGGAGATAGCCGCAAAGATAAACAAGCTGATACAAAGGCTTAACGGGGTTTTCCCCTCATCAGTAAATAAACACACAACGAACACATAGTAACAATTGCAATAACAAGGCGTATATGCTATAATCACTTAAATCGAGTTTACTATTTGAGGTTTTAATGAACAGCAACAGAAGGACGCTAATCATTATAGGGATTGCCATAATCGCGGTGATTGTGCTTGCCATCGTATTGAGCAACACCGGGCGGCAGGTTCCCGAATTGTCTTACAGCGAGCTGATAGAGGGGATTCAGTTAGAAAAAGACGAGCAGGGGAATTACCCCGAAGAAAAAATTATAGGCATACTGTTCGTAAGCGATTACAATGTCAATGTCCTTTACGAAAAGGACAAGGACAAGATGGACCAGTTTAAGCAGGGCAAGTACAAATCGGCGACCGGCGTCGTTACATACCGTAACGCCCTGGTACTCGCGATAGAAAATTACATCGCCCAGAACGAGGGCGCCGAAATGCCCTACATCGGGCTTAACGACCCAGACGACAGATCCTACCTTTCGTATATTTTCCCCGGTATTCTCCTTGCCCTTCTTCTCGGCTTCGGCGTCGTGATGTTTATCTCGATGAGGGGCGGCAGAGGCGGCGTCAACAGCGCCATGAGCTTCGGAAAAACCAAGGCGAGGGTGACTTCCAACATAAAGGTTAAGTTTACCGATGTGGCCGGCGCCGAGGAAGAAAAAGAAGAGCTTAAAGAGGTTGTCGAATTCCTCAAATACCCCAAAAAGTTCCGCGCGGTGGGAGCAAGGATACCCAAAGGCGTGCTTTTGGTTGGCCCTCCCGGCACGGGCAAGACATTGTTTGCCAAGGCCGTCGCAGGCGAGGCCAATGTGCCCTTCTTTTCTATAAGCGGCTCCAACTTTGTCGAGATGTTTGTCGGCGTGGGCGCGAGTCGTGTGCGTGACCTCTTCCAGCAGGCAAAGCGCAACCAGCCCTGCATAGTGTTTATTGACGAAATAGACGCCGTGGGCAGAAAGCGCGGCGCGGGGTTGGGCGGCGGCAACGACGAGCGCGAGCAGACCTTAAACCAGCTGCTTGTCGAAATGGACGGCTTCGACGAAAACGACGGCATAGTCATAATGGCCGCAACCAACAGGGCGGATGTCTTAGACCCCGCTTTATTGAGGCCGGGGCGCTTCGACCGCCAGATTTATGTAAACATCCCCGATGTAAAGGGGCGCGAGGCCATATTCAGGATACACAGCCGCAACAAGCCGCTTTCGCCCGAGGTCGACTTCAAGGTTCTGGCCAGGCTTACGACGGGCTTCAGCGGCGCCGATATAGAAAACCTCCTTAACGAGGCCGCGATACTTGCCGCCAGGGACAACCGCTCCATCATTACGATGAAAGATGTTCAGGAAGGCATAAACAAGATTATCGCAGGGCCGCAGAAGAGGTCGAGGGTTATTACCGAGAAGGATAAGCGCATTACCGCCTACCACGAGGCGGGGCACGCCCTTGTCGGAAGGCTTATGAAAAACTGCGACGCCGTGCAGGAAGTTTCCATTATCCCGAGAGGCGCGGCGGCGGGCTATACCATTTCGAGGCCCAAAACCGACGACAGCCATGTTACCCGCAACCGCCTGAATGACGAAATCGCCATGATTATGGGCGGAAGGGCCGCCGAGGCAATCGTCATACAGGATATTTCGACGGGCGCCTCGCAGGATATCAAGCAGGCTACCTCAATCGCCCGCAGGATGGTTACCGAGTGGGGTATGAGCGATGTCATATCCAATACCTATCTTGGAGGCGAGCAGGAAGTCTTTATCGGCAGGGATTACCAGACCCAGGCGGTATACAGCGAGGAAACGGCGTCGGTAATCGACAACGAAATAAAGAAGATACTTGATTACAACTACAACCGCGCGCTGGAAACGCTGAAAAATAACGAAGAAAAGCTGCACGCCATAGTAAAATTGCTGTTTGAGAGAGAAACTATATACGGTGACGAGCTGGATATGATTCTCGAGGGCAAATCGGCAGAGGAAGTTAACGCCTATATTGAGGAAAAGCAGAAAAAGATAGACGACTACGCCAAGGAAAGGGCGAGGCAGCAGGAAGAAGCCGAAAAAAGGGCGAATAACCCCCTGGGCAACCCTTCGGACTTTATTGTGCCCGAAATTATGATACTTCCGCCTCCCGACAACAGGACGATAGCCACCGACCCGGCGCCCGAGGACAGGACCCCTTACGAGGCGCCCAAGGAAGAGGAGCCCAAAGAGCCCGACGCCGGCGGCGATAAGGAAGGCAATAAGGAATAAGCCTTGGTTAAAATAAACGAAGCGGCAAAAAAAGAGGTTGAGCGAAAAACTCAACCTCTTTTGCTATCCGTATATTATAATCGGCTTATTTGAGGATAGCCTTTATCCTTCTTATGCCGCTGCTCGAGGATTGTTCTTTTACGATTTCGAAGGAGCCTAGGTCGGCGGTGTTTTTGGCGTGTGGTCCGCCGCAGATTTCCTTGGAGTAGTCGCCTATCGAGTAGACTTTTACCACCTGGTCGTACCTCGAGTCGAAAACGCCCGTGGCGCCCGAGCGCTTGGCTTCGTCGAGGGGCATTTCCCGGCAGGTGACTTCGTAGCCCGCTTTAATTACGGCATTTACGGCGTCCTCGACCGCCTTGATTTCTTCGGCTGTCAGGGGGCGGGGGAAGTTGAAGTCGAAGCGCAGCCTTTCCGCTGTGATGTTGCTGCCCTTTTGCTGGATGCCTTCGTCGCCCAATACCTTTTTGAGGGAGGCGAGCAGGATGTGGGTTGCCGTGTGCAGCTTGGCCGTTTCTTCGGTGTTGTCGGCAAGCCCGCCCTTGAACTTTTGCTCGGCGCCCGCCTGCGATTTCAGCTGGTGCTCTTTATAGCAGGCTTCGTAGCCCTCGACATCGACGGTTATGCCGTTGTCCCTGGCAAGCTCGACGGTCATTTCGATGGGGAAGCCGAAGGTGTCATACAGCCTGAACGCGGCTTTGCCGCTTATGCTGTTGTTCTGAATGTATTGGCAGAGCTTCTCGAACTCCTTGAGCCCCTGCTGGAGGGTGCGGGAGAACTTTTCTATTTCGAGTTTGAGCTCTTCGATTATCCTTTCGTTGTTCCTGCCAAGCTCTTCGTATATGTCCTTATAGATGTCGACATAAAGCTGGGATACCTGCGTGAGTATGAGGGGGTCGAGCTCGAGCTTGCGGGCAAACCTGAGCGAGCGGCGGATGAGCCTTCTGAGAATGTAGCCCTGGTCGACATTGGAGGGCGAGAGGCCTTTGTCGTCGCCGAGAATAAAGGTTGCCGTCCTGATGTGGTCGGCGATTATCCTTATAGCCCTTATCGCTTCGTCCCCGGGGATGTCGGCGGTTGTCTTGCTCTTTAGAAGCTGTATGATGGGGGCGAAAACATCTGTTTCGTATACGGTGCCGTAGCCGTTAAGCATGGCGACGGTGCGCTCGAGCCCCATGCCCGTGTCAACATTCTTTTGGGCGAGGGGGATAAAGCTGCCGTCGGCCTGCTTGTTGTATTCCATAAAGACATTGTTCCAGATTTCGACATACTTGCCGCAGGAGCAGGCGGGGGAGCATTCGGGAGAGCAGTCGGGCACATCGCGAACGATGAATATTTCGGTGTCGGGGCCGCAGGGGCCGGTTATGCCGGCGGGGCCCCACCAGTTGTTTTCTTTGGGAAGGTAGAAGATGCGGCTTCTCGGTATGCCGAGGGCAGCCCAGATGTCGGCGGATACCTCGTCGCGGGGAGCGTCGGCGTCACCGGCGAAAACCGATACCGCAAGGTTCGCGGGATTAATCTTTAAAACCTCGGTGAGAAACTGGAAGCTCCAGGTTATGCTTTCTTTCTTGAAGTAGTCGCCCAACGACCAGTTGCCAAGCATCTCGAAGAAGGTGCAGTGGGTGGCGTCGCCGACATCGTCTATGTCGCCCGTGCGGACGCACTTCTGAACATCGGCAAGCCTCTTGCCCTGCGGATGGGGAGCGCCCAGAAGGTAGGGCACAAGGGGGTGCATGCCCGCCGTCGTGAATAAAACTGTGGGGTCGTTGTCGGGTATGATGGAAGCCGAGCCTATGATGGCGTGGCCCCTGTCTTTGAAAAATTGAAGGTATTTTTCGCGCAGCTCTTTTGAGGTTATCATTGTTTTATTTCTCCAGCATGGTTAGAATTATTTTCTGTCCGTCGGGCAGATATACGCCTTTTCGGGCGTCCGATTCGTTAAACTTGAGCCCCGAATCGGCGGGTTTGAAGCTCTTGTAGATTGCGTAAGGCACGGGGCCCGAGGTGTGGGTGCGAAGGGATAAGGGGGTCTCGTGGTCGGGGAGAAGGGCGATTACATAATCTTCGCCGTTTGCCTCCAGGTAGCCCCAAATCTTCCGGAGCATTCCGTCCACAAGCTCTATGCCCTTTATCTTTCCTTTGAGGTCGCCCTGGTGCCCGCACTCGTCGGGCGCTTCGACATGAAGGTAGACAAAGTCGGCGCCGTTTAGCATGCAGTCTATGGCGGCTTGCACCTTGCCTTCTGCGTTGGTGTCGAGCGTGCCAGTCGCGCCCTCGACATCGGGGCTTTGCATTCCCGCTCCCTTTGCGATGCCCTTAAGCAGGTCTACCGCCGAGATTACCGCGCCTTTGAGCCCGTACTTTTGCTCGAAGCTGTCCAGCATGGGCTTTGTCCCGGCGCCCCACAGCCAGATGCTGTTAGCGGGGTTTTTGCCCTCTGCTATCCTTTTTTGGTTGATGGGGTGTTCCTTTAGGACTTTCTCGCTTGCTTTCATTAGCGCGAGAAGCTTGTCGCCGCCTTCGCCCGAGGGTAGAAAATCGGCTACCTTTCTGCCGAGAATGTCGTGGGGCGGGGTCAGCGCGGTTTTGACCGTGCCTTCCTTCCATATCATGCAATGGCGGTAGCTTACGCCGCCGTAGAAGGAAAATTCGGCGTTGCCGAGCGCCTCCTGCACGGCTTTCATTAATATATTGCTTTCTTTGGTGGTGATTTCGCCCGCGCTGTAGTCTATCATCGTCTTTCGGGCGTAATCTTCTTCGCCCGAAAGGGTGACGAGGTTGCACCTTACGGCGACATCGGTATCCGCCATTTTTATGCCCATGCTGAGGGCTTCGAGCGGGCTTCTTCCCGAATAGTACTTTTTGGGGTCGTATCCCATAACCGAAAGGTTGGCTACATCGCTGCCCGGCTTCATTCCCGAAGGTATCGTCTGGACAAGCCCCGTTTGGCCCATGGAGGCAAGCCTGTCCATCGCGGGCTTTTCGGCAAGCTCGAGAGGCGTTTTGCCGCTCTCCTTTTGGGGATAATCCGCCATGCCGTCGCCCAGAATAACTACATATTTCATATAAGCGTCCTTATTAGTCTGTATGTTAAGCTGTTTGATTATTATACACTAGCCGTGAGCGAAAAGTCAAAAGATGGAAGCCCCTTTGCTTCTTTGGCGGGGAATTATCGGGGAAAAATTACTTGATTTGGGCGAGAAAGCGCCTTATCGAGGGCTCGGCGGCGCGGTCGAATTTGAAATCCCTCTCTGCCGTGTAAAAGCCGTTAGCGGCTTCCGGGGTGTCGAAAAGCGAGTTAAAGCAAAAGCCCGCGGCGCCCGCCGACATTACGGCGTTTACATAGGCGGCGAAATGCTTTTTGAAAGAGGCGGTGTCCCTGTACGCCTCGGCGGGAAGGGTGATACCGCTCGCGAACAGGGGAAGCCCGGCGAGGGCGGCGTCGGGCAGCATTTCGGGGCAACTCTTTCTTGCCTTTGCCGCCTCTTTGTCGGAGGAAAAGCCGCCGTTGCGGGGATTGTGCAGCTTAGCGAGAAAGGCGTCCGAATCCTTTGCCGAAACCCGCTTGTCGAAAAAGTTAGTCCTGAAATGGGGGATGCCGTCGGCTAAAGGGCGGGTCTGGTCGGATGCGTAGGTTAGCGAGCAGAGGTTGTTCACGAAAGCGGCGTCTTTGCTGTTATACCCGCCTACGGGCAACCAAGCAATAACCGAAGGGTGCCCGAAATCGCGTTCTATAACCTCACGCCATTCGTTTGCCCAAAGCGCGGAGGTGTGGGAGTTGAGCGTGGTGAAGGGGCTCATATACTCCTGGAAGATGAGAAGCCCCAGCCTGTCGGCGTAGTAGAGGTAGGCCGGCTCGGGCAGCGTGCCTTGGATGCGGATGCTGTTGAAGCCCGACGCCAGCGCGCAAAGAAGGTCCTGCTTTATGGCGGCTTCGGAAGGGGCGGTGTAGTGCCCTATGGTGTAGAATCGGCTGTCGGTAATTTGCTTTATGGTAACGGGAGCGCCGTTTATTACAAAGGCTTTGTCCCTAAGCTCGATGCTTCTGAAGGCGGCGTAGGTCAAAACGGTATCGAGGGGGCTGCCGTTGTCGTCTACAAGGCGGAGGATGATATCGTAAAATCTGCCCTCGCCGGGGCGCCAGAGGGTAAGGCTTCCTTCAATGGGGATTTTTATGAAAAAGCGTGGCTTTAGCTCGTATTTATATACGCCAAGCTGCTTGCCTTCGAGAAATACTTCGGCTACAATCCTGCCCTTTGCCTCGCCCTCGATATAGCCCTGCGCGATAACGGCGTTTTGGGAGATGACGGGGGTTGCCCTGTACGCCGAAATGTAGGCCTTTGAGGCGAATTCCAGCCAAACGCTCTGCCAGATGCCCGTGCAATGGGGGAAGCCGTTTTTGCCTTGCTTGCCCGAGGGGGTAAACGGGTCGGAGTCATCGTCTAAGGCGTTTACGACGAGGGTGTTTTGCCCTTCCTTAAGGTATCCCGTGATGTTTACGGAAAAGGGGGTGTACCCGCCCCTGTGGGCGGTTACGGGCGAGCCGTTTATGTATACATCGGCGCGGAAGTCGACGGCGCCGAAGTTGAGGATTACCAAGCCTTTCAGTTGTTCTGCGGTGATATCAAAGGTTCGCCTGTACCACACGCTTTTGAAGTTTTCGTCGCGCCCTATTCCCGAAAGGGGGGACTGGGGGGCGAAGGGGACCCGGATTTGCTCTTTGTAGGCTTCGCCGAAAAGGTAGGAAGAAAGGTTGCGGGGGGAGGAATCGGCGGATTCAAATTCCCACAGCCCGTTGAGGCTTTGCCAGTCGGTGCGTATAAAATTGGGCCTTGGGTATTCCTCTCTGTACATAATCCCTCCGATGGGGGTATTTTAACACATCGGTGCGCCCTTTGCAATAAAGCCGCCCCTTATTTGCCCGTCGGATGGATATAATTGACATATACGGGCGGATGATATATATTTGATAAAGGAGGAGAGATGGCAAAAACGGCTGAGAAAAATAAGGGAACAGCGCCTTACGCTCTCGCTTGCTTTGAGGGCGGGTATTACTTGTTTTACGGCGGGGGCTCTTTATCGGGGAAGTGCTATATCGCTTCGTCCCATAATCTCCTTGATTGGCAAAATATTAAAACTGTCATAACCGAGCCCGCGATTATCGGCGGCGGGGCTGTTATGCCGAGAAACGGAAAGTACGCCTATTTGTACCTTAAAAAGGGTATATTGGGCGATACGATTAGGATGGCTACGACCTCCGACTTTTTGAGGTTCAAAAGGCATCCCCTTCCCGTGCTTACCTGTAAACGCTTGCCTAAAAAATGCCGCGGCATGGGCGCGCCCAGGGTTGTTAAGAGCGGGGAGTTTTATTATATGGCTATACCCACCCGAGTAGGCAAGGGCGGCGGCGTTCTTGTATATAAATCCTTAAATTTAATTGACTGGCGGTATGGGGGGATGCTCTCCGGCTTCGAGGGAAAGGCGGGATATCCCGCGCTCATTCAGCTTGAGGGGGCGCATATCCTCTTTGAGCAGAGGGGAAAATACCCCCTCGCCGTGTTCGGGTACAGGCTGGGCTCGGCAAAGCTGGACGACGGGGCTTTCCTGCCGTTTACGGAATTTAAACCGATAGGCGATATCGTGTCACCGCGAATAACTACCTTGCCCGACGGGCGGGTGATCCTTATAGGCGCTTTAAGAGGGGAGGGAGGGAAAGCCGGCAGGCTTGCCCTGCCCAAAGAGATAACCCTAGAAGACGGGAAAATCAAGCTAAGGCCCGTAAGGGAGCTTTACGCAAAGCGTAAAAACGAGCGCGCCTTCGCGTTTACGGCAAAAAAGCCGATGGTGTCTTTGGAAGGCTTGTCGGGAAGGGTGATTGAATTAAATGTTTTTGCCGACCTCAAAGCGGCGGAAGCTTTTCGTATCGGCGCGTTTATGTCGGGCTGCAGGGGGCTTTTTATCACCTTGCGAAAGGGCAAGGGGATTGTAGAGTTAGAGATTTCTAACTTTTTTGAAAAAGTGCGTAAATTCGGTAGCGTTCCCCTGCCCCAATCGGATATAATAGATATGCAGCTGATACTTTTGGGCGAATCTTTCGAGTGTTTCATAAACGGCGGAGAGATTTGCGTATCGGGAGAGATAGACAAAAGCCTTTGCGGCTGCTCGATAGGCTTCGACGCCGGGGGCGAAGCGCCCTGCGAGATAGTGGCCTACGATTTACAGTAAATCGCTTGGTGGAAAGATGGATATCGAAGAGGCAAAGAAAAAGTTTATAGAGATATATCAGGCAAACATAAAGCGGGAGGGCTCGGTTGCCCTTCTGGAGTATCTGAAAAGCTCGGACTTTTTTACCGCGCCCGCGAGCACACGCTTCCATTTGGCGGTCGAGGGCGGGCTGTGCGCCCACAGCATAAATGTATATAACAGGCTGCTTAATCTTGTTAAGCTGGAGTACGGCGAGGATTGGGAGAGCAAGAAAAAAGGCTTTGCCGAAACGGTGGCGATTTGCGGGCTGCTGCACGATGTCTGCAAGATAGACACCTATAAGGTGGATTTCAGGAATGTAAAGACCGAGCAGGGTTGGGAATCCCGCCCCTATTACACGATGGACGAGGAGCTGCCTTACGGGCACGGCGAAAAGTCGGTTTACATAATAAACGGGTTTATGAGGCTTACACGCGAGGAGGCCATGGCAATAAACTGGCACATGGGAAGCTTCGACGACAGGGTTAGAGGCGGAAGCTACGCCATATCGGGAGCTTACGAAAGATACCCCTTGGCGGTCCTTATGCACCTTGCCGACCTCTCGGCAACCTATCTGGACGAAAAGAGGTCATGAACCTTGCGGGCAGCCCGAAGGCTCGTTAATTTATTCGGGATAAAAACAATATAATAATATAAAAACACCGCCGCAAAAGAAGAAACGGCGTATTTTTAGAAATAAAATGTTAGACAAAACTAACTTTTGGAGGCCTGATTAATATGACACTGGATGCTTTGCAGACAGGGGAAAAAGCGAAAATAACCAAAGTTGAGGGCGAAGGCTCGATGCGAAAGCGCCTGTTAGACATGGGGCTTACCCCCGGTACAAATATTACCCTGTTTAAGAAAGCCCCCATGGGCGACCCCATCGAAATTGTGGTGAGGGGGTATCATCTGACGCTCAGGATAAGCGACGCCCGAAAGATTTTTGTTGCCAAGGAGAGTGCCAAATGAATATAGCGTTGATAGGAAACCAGAATTGCGGCAAGACCACACTCTTTAACAGGCTGACGGGAAGCCGACAGAAAGTGGGAAACTTTCCCGGCGTCACCGTCGATGTAGCCTCGGGGCCCTTGCGGGGCAAAAAAGGCTTTACAATAGTAGACCTCCCCGGGGTGTATTCGCTTTCGCCGTACTCCAACGAGGAGAAGGTTACGAGGGATTACCTCTTTAAGAGCCGCCCCGACTGTGTCATCAATATTCTTGACGCCACCAACCTTAACCGGAATTTGTATCTTACAATGCAGGTCTTGGAAACCCAAACGCCGACAATCGTTGCTTTGAACATGATGGACGATGTCAAAGCGAACGGTATGGTTATCGATATAGAAAAACTGTCGGAGTACCTCGGGGTTGTTGTAGTGCCCATCTCGGCGGCAAAGAACCAGGGCATAGAGGAGCTTATAGAGCATTGCGTAAAGGTGTGCCTTGCCAAGGAGAAAAACACCTTTAAGGACAGGTGCGAAGGCCCCATCCATACCGCCATACACTCGATATCCCACCTTGTGGAAACCAACGCAGCCAAGGCAGGGCTTCCCGCTAAGTTTTCCGCAATAAGGATAATAGAAAACGACGCCGAAATTATAGAAGAGCTTCGCCTCGCGCCAAACCAGGTGGAAATCATTAATCACTTTGTCGAGGATCTCGAGAAGGCTTTGGGCACCGACAGGGAGTCGGCGGTAGTCGATATGCGCTACGGCAACATAGAGGTTATCTGCGCCGATGTCATAAAGAAATACGGCGACAACAAGAGCCAGAGAAGGACGGATAAAATAGATAAAATCCTTACCCACAAGGTGTTCGCGTTGCCTATATTTATTGGGATTATGGGGCTTATCTTTTATATCACCTTCGGGATTGTGGGAAAATACGCGACCGACGGGATGTCCATCCTTATGGATATGGCGGGCGAGGGGCTTAAGAGCCTGCTTGTAAGCCTGCAGGTGAGCGATTGGCTTGTAGGGCTTGTCGTCGACGGAATTTTCGCGGGTATAAGCAGCGTGTTGTCCTTCTTGCCCACTATTATAGTGCTGTTCCTGCTGCTTTCGATAGTCGAGGATACGGGCTACATGGCGAGGGTTGCCTTTATTATGGATAAGCTCCTTAGAAAGATAGGGCTTTCGGGGCGCTCCATTGTGCCTATGCTTATAGGCTTCGGCTGCTCGGTGCCCGCCTATATGTCGACGAGGACTATTTCTTCCGAGCGCGACAGAAAGCTTACCCTTCTTATGGTGCCCTTTATGTCCTGCAACGCAAAAGTTCCCGTGTACGCCATCATAACAATGACTTTTTTCCAGAAATATCAGGCGCTTGTCATGCTGTTTATGTATGTGCTGGGCATAGTTGTGGGAATACTTTACGCGCTGATACTGCAAAAGACAAAGTTTAAGGGAAGTTCCGCCCCCTTCGTAATGGAGCTTCCGCCTTACAGGCTGCCCTCGGGCAAGACCGTTATAATGTACATGTGGGACAAGGCGAAGGGCTTTATAGTAAAGGCCTTTACCGTAATCCTGGTCGCCTCGGTAGCGGTGTGGTTCCTTACCAATGTGAGTTTTACCTTCTCGATGGTCGAGGATACGGGCGACAGCATCCTTGCTATGATTTCCAAGTGGATTTCGCCCATTTTCGCCCCATTGGGGTTTGGTGACTGGAGGCTTACGACATCGCTTATAGCCGGGCTTTCGGCGAAAGAGGCTGTTGTGAGCACCCTTGCCATACTGTTTAATGTCACGCAGGCCGAGCTTCCCGCCGCTTTGGGCGGGCTGATGAGCCCCTTGCAGGCGCTCTCATTCCTTATCTTTGTAAGCCTGTATATGCCCTGCCTCGCGGCCTTCGCTACCTTAAGAAAAGAGGTAAAATCGACGGGGTACGCCGTGCTCGCGATGGCGCTTCAGACCTTTATCGCTTATATAGTTGCGTTGGTGATTTACACCTTCGGCCTTCTGGTTACGCTTTAGGGAGGGAATATGAAACCTCAGGATATAATCTTAATTGTAATACTTGCCGTAATTTGCGGCGGCGTTGTATTCTTCCTTGTCAAAAGGCGCAAAAAGGGGGGCTGCGTAGGCTGCCCGGGCTGCCCGGAGTGCAGCCGCTGCGCGCATAAAGAAGAAGGCTGCCCCTCGCAAAACGCCCAAAATAAAGAAAAAAACGACAAAGAATGACGCCCAAAACCCCTCTCCTGCCCCAAAAATCGAAAATTGGTCCTTGAAATAATGGGTATAGTGTGCTAAACTTTTACCAGAAAACGCAGAGAGAGGATCCCCCAAATGAAAAAACCGTTAAAAATAGGGCTGATTTGCCTTGTCGCAGCCGTGATGATAACGGCCTTAGTTCTTATGAACACCGAGGTAGGAGTCGGAAAGCTGAACAAGTTGAACGGCAACAGAGGTATGTTCGACACCATGTTCGGCTTTACGGCGGACCAAGCATACTCGATAATGTTCTTTATGGGCGACGCCGGAATAAGGCAGCACCTTATAATCCACCTTATAGACTATGTGTTTATAATGAGCTACTTTATCCTTATGACCGTTGTTGCGTTGCCCTTCCTTAAGGAAAAGTATCAGCTTTACGCCGTTATCGCCCCCATGCCCGTTGTGTTTGCCGACCTTCTTGAGAACATTTTGCTGGACGCCGCTTTCTTAAAATATCCCGCAAGAAATGACGCCCTTGTACAGGCCGCAAACGCTTTCGGCTGGATAAAATGGATAATGTTCTTCCTGTGGATAGCCTTCTTCGTAACAATGGTTGTGCTTTGGTTCCTGGGCAGGAAGAAAGCGAAAGCAAGCGCGAAATAAAATACCGCTTTAATTACAAAAACAAAAGGGCTCTCGTAACGAGAACCCTTTTTTATTTATAAAGAATATTACCTATTTAATATAATTTACCTCTATCTCGTGACGCGGGCCGTCTTTGGGCGTGAAGGGCGTGGCGGGGTAGCCCAGGGCAAGCACGGATACGGGCACAAAGCCCTCGGGAAGGTTGAACTTTTGGAGAAGCCCGGGATTGTTTTTGAGAACACGGATTACGCTCCAGAGGTATACGCTTCCGAGGCCCAAAGCCGTGGCGGCGATTGTCATATTTTCTATGACGCAGGCTACATTGGCGTACTCGATATGGTCTTCACGCTCGAATCTGGAGCTTACCAAAATGATGGTGGGCGCCTTGTAAAGAGGTGCGTGGGGCCTTTCGGCCGTGCGCATATCGGAGATGTCCATAATTTCGTCCAGAAGCTCCTTGCTTTGGACAACGGTGAGGTGAAGTGTGTCGTAGCGGCGCATGCCGACGGGGGCGGTCATTCCGCATTTAAGGATTGTAGAGAGATCCTCGCTGCTTATTTGCTTACCTTCTATAAAATCTTTGGTGGATTGCCTTGTGTAGATTGCGGTGATCGCTTCCATTATAATTAACCTCCGAACCTTAAAAGCATTTCTTTGCCAAGCCCGGTTATTTCCGCCGAGCCGTTGTCAATAAAGGTAAAGCTAGCCTGCGCGTCAGACAGCAGGTTTATATAGTTTTGCGGGGTGTAGCCCGCGATTTCGTCGCAGATGGCGGTGTATTTGTAGGTGTAGAAGTAAACCTTACCCTGCTTTTCGCGGCGGACTATGCCCCTTAGCGTCAGCCTTGCTTTGCCGTCCGAGAGGCTATCGAAGGAGATTTGCGAGCAAACGGGGGTGAGCGTAGACAGTTGCTTGTACTCCAGAAGCCTGCCAGTGAGGTCTTCCCTCGCGAGGAAGCCTACCGTGTTGTCGGTGAAGGCATAGGTGAGGTTTTCGGTGGTGATGTTGTTGTTTTCGATGGTTTGCCTTATTATTGTAAGCTTGGACTTGTACTCGATAAGGGAGGATACCTTATTCATTGATACCGTCGATACGGCAAGGCCGTGGGGAGAGGTGTCCGACGAGCTGCGCAGGCGGTAGGTGTACCACACGGTTGCCGTCGAATTGCCGCAATCTATGGTGTAGATGTCCAATACCGTTATAGGTTGGTTGACGCCCGAAGCAAGAACCTGGACTTCGTTTTCGAGTATCGATTTCATCGATGAAATCACAAGGTTATAGGCGATTTGCTCGGCTTCCAGTTTGTAGACGACGATGGGGGCGCTCCAGTCCGAATCGGTAAAGTATTTGTTGTCGCCAACCGCCTTAACCTGAATGACAGACTGAACCCCTTCCTGTAGGTTTACGGTGGCGGGGTTAGAGTTTACCTTGACTTCGGTGTCGTTTATCTTGATGAGGTATGCCCTGCAGTTAAGATAGTCGGAGCAGTACCACGAAAGCACCGTCTGCGTTTCGTCCAGCTTGATATTCTCGGGCGCGGCAAGTTTGCGTGCCTCGGGAAGGGGCTGTTCGTTAGAGCCGTCGCTGTTGCTTGGGGCGCCCGTCCTGTTCTGGGCTGCCTCCCGGATTGCGGGCACAATAACGAAGGCGACGGTACAAGCCGTCGCGGCAAGAACGATTATCAGTATGACGGTAAGAATCGTTATGTATCCCTTCTTGGGGCTTAGTGGTTGGTATTCGTTGTAATACTTTGCCATTTTGTACTCCACGACAAAAAGACGGTGTGCCTTATAATTATAACATAAATAAGCCAATTATCAATAGTATAAAAAATAACAATAAAAAGCTTTAGTTCCTTATGATTTCCATAGGCTTCTTGCGGGCAAGCCTCACGATGGGGAAAACCGAACCGCCGCGTAAACCAAAACGCCTACCTCCGATATCGCCAGGGCGGGCTTCCACCCGAGGCAAGATTTCTTGCCAAATACCCTCGCCTGAAAAATTGTTACGGGTTCGGTTGCCTTCCAAACCTCTTTGTTAATTTGTCAGATTATGAGAAAATATAAAAGTATTTGAATATGCCGCTGTTATTGTTAAAAGGTTGACATCCGGAAGGAGAAGGTGTAAAATAAAATTAATCTGAATACTATCTGGGGTGCCCAAAAAGGCTGAGATTATACCCGTCAAACCGGATCAAGGTAATGCTTGCGTCGGGAATGGACATAATAGCTGTTTTGCGCGCACTCCGAGGGGCGCCATTTTTTTGCCCTAAAGGAGGATTTTTATGTCGGAAACCACAAACCTTATCATCTCGATAGTGACTATCGTCGCGGCTTTTGCCCTGTTTGTAGTCGCTTGCATTGATAAAAAGCGCTTTTCGGCGCGCTCGATCGCGTACGGCGCCATCTGCCTTGCTTTGTCGCTGGGGCTAAGCTACATAAGGCTTTTCAGAATGCCGCAGGGCGGAAGCGTCACCCCCGCGTCGATGCTGCCCGTAATGATGTTTGCCTATATTTTCGGGACGAAAAAGGGCATTCTGCTGGGGTTGGCGTACGCAGGGCTTCAGTCGATACAGGATTTGTTCTTTGTGCATCCCTTGCAGTATATCCTGGATTATCCCTTAGCGTTTATGGTGCTGGGGCTTGTCGGGCTTTCGAGATATATACCCGAGCTTAATCTCAAAGACCCCGGAAACGAGACAAAGCTTAAGAAATCGCTTTATGACAACTTTAACGGCTACCCCATAGGCTTCCCCGTGGGCATAATAGTTGTCTGCCTTCTTAGATATGCCTGCCATGTGCTTTCGGGCGTAGTGTTCTTCGCCGAATACGCGGGCAGTGAGAATGTCTGGATTTATTCGCTTGGGTATAATTCTTTCGTATGGGTAGAGTGTGCCATCTGCGTGGCGGCGGGCAGCCTGCTTCTTACAAACAAGAGCGCACGGAAATTCCTTTTCAAGGCACAATTTACCGAAATAATCAAAAAATAGGAGGCAATCACGCCTGCTTCTTACAAACAAGAGCGCACGGAAATTCCTTTTCAAGGCACAATAGAAAAACACATCGTTTACACAGTAAACTTGGCGCCGTTTTTGGGCAAGAAGGCCGCTCTTCGGCTCTTAAATCTAAAACTTGTTGCCAAAAGGGCGCCTCCTGTGGTAAATTATATTTAATAAAGTTTAAGAGGGAAACCGTGAAAGAGACATTGGAAAGATATCTCCAGACTATATACAGCCTGGGCAGCAATGGGCAGGCGGTTAAATCAGTGGATGTCAGCCGCGCTCTGGGAGTCAGCCGCCCCGATGTTTTCCGCGCGCTCAAGACGCTTAAACTTTGCGGCTATATCGAGCAAAAGCCTTACGGCAAAATAGTTCTCACAAGCAAAGGAAGCTGCAAGGCCGAGCAGATGCTTAAGGTGCATAAGATAATAAGCGACTTTTTCGTAAAGGAGATTGGCCTCACCCGCGCCGACGCCGAGGCCAACGCTTACAAAATAGAGCATATCCTTAGCGATACCGCCATAAACAAGATAATAGAGCTATACATAGACAAATAGACGAATACTATATACCAAGGAGTTGCCATGCTTTTTTTGTATATCGCCAGCGGATTGAGTGTCATTACCGCTTTAGCAAGCGGCTTTTTTCATGTCAAAGAGGATGCCTCTAAACGCCTTGTCTGCAAACTTATTGCCTCTCTCCTGTTTTGCGCGGTAGGGTTCGCCGCCCTGTATATTAAGGGCTCTTTTTCGGCGTACGGCATTTTCGTAATGGCTGCGCTGGTGCTCGGGCTTCTCGGGGATATCTTCCTTTGCATGAAGGGGCTGGCGGCGGATAACAAAGTGATGTTTTTTAACGCCATCGGGTTTTTTTGCTTTATGGTGGGGCATATAGCGTTTGCGACGATTTTCCTTTCGGTCGTAAAGTTCAAATTATATATCCTGCCCGTCATGCTCGCGGGTATAGTGGCCCCCGGTTTGTTGATGCTTTTTAAGGTTTTAAACGCCAGAAAGCTTAATATCGCCCTGTTGATATACGGCGCCGTGATAGGTGTTATGGTGATGGCGGCGGTAAATATCTATGCCAACTACCCCGGCACAACTGTGGGCGCGCTTTCCCTTACGGCGGCGATACTTTTCGCGGTATCCGACCTCACGCTTTCGGTAAGGGAGTTCGGAAACTTCAAAAACAAGGCACCGCTTATATTTATTGTGCTTTCGACATACTATATCGCGCAATGCCTGTTTGCCATAACGATAGTGTTCCATTGATAGGGGAAGAATGATATAGATAAAACAACGCGAAAGGGCGTCCGTTAGGACACCCTTTCGCGTTTTAAGGAGGAAGAAAGACTGTTATTAAGGGGTATTAATCTATTTTGATGGATTTGCCCGATTGAAGCTTCCTGATTCCCTCTTTCGGGAAGGTTACCCGGAGGACACCGTTTTTAAAGCTAGCCTTGATGTCGCCTTCTTCGATGTCGCCCACATAGAAGCTTCTGGTGTATTCGCCGTAGCGCCTCTCTCTGCGGATGTAGCGGCCCTTCTTGTTTTCTTCGTCAGCCTGGTCCATCTTAGCGAATACTACGAGATAGCCGTCATTAAGCGTTATCGAGATGTTTTCTTTCTCGAATCCGGGTAGGTCGATATCCAATACATACTTGTCGTCTTTTTCTTGCATATCGGCTCTCATAAGCATATCGTCGTCGAACCAGCCTCTGAAGAACCTGTCGAAGCCGTCAAACCAGTCGCGCCAATCGCGCCATTCGCGGTCTCTTAGCATTGGCCAGTTAGTAAGCATTGTTGTCACCTCCTTTTGCTTGTTGCTTGCAACCATTATTTTTAATTGCTAGCAGTCCTTGTATCCGATTGCTAATTACATTATATTCCCGTATGAGGGGTTTGTCAATAGGCCGGGGTTAAATTTGTGTGAATTTTATGTGAAAATCGAAAGACTTTGTAAAAGTACATAAAAAAGCCGCGGGACAAAAGCGGCTCCGTAAAAATAATAAAGGGCTGTTTCCGGCCCTTTTTGTCCTTAATTTTTGTTTAACATTCTAAGATGTGGTTACCGCAGTGGATGTCGTCCATGTCGTAGGGGTAATTGCCGTCGAAGCAGGCCACGCAGTAGTTGTCGTTCGTGCAATTGCAGGCGCTCTTGAGAAGCTCTAAGGGAATGTAGTGGAGGCTGTCGGCGCCTATCTCGGCGCAGATGGCGTTTTCGTCCTGGAAGCCGCCGATTAGCTGCTCTTTGGTTTGCATATCGACGCCGAAGAAGCAGGGGAACTTTATTATGGGCGAGGCGACCAGCATATGGACTTCCCTGGCGCCGTTCTGGCGGAGGAGCTTGATTATTTTCTTGCTGGTGGTGCCTCTAACGATGGAGTCGTCTATGAGGATGAGGCGTTTGCCTTTTATGTTGGAGCGGAAGACATTGAGTTTTATCTTGACGCTGCTTTCGCGCATCTCCTGGCTGGGCTGGATAAAAGAGCGGCCTACATACCTGTTTTTGGAGAGGGCGTCGACATAGGGGATGCCGCTTGCCTCGCTGTACGCCCTGGCGGCGACGATGGCGGAGTCGGGTACGCCCGACACAATGTCGGCGTCTATCTTGTGGAGCTCTGCAAGAAGCTTGCCGCAGCGGTGGCGGGCCTCGTAGACGCTTACATTGTCTATAATGGAGTCGCTTCTCGCGAGGTAGACATACTCGAATATGCAGTGCTTGGTGTTGATATCGTTAAGGAAAACCGATTCGGTTGTCCCATCGGGGTTAACCTTTATTACTTCGCCGGGCTCGATGTCCCTTATAACCCTGGCGTCAACGGCGTCTAAGGCGCAGGATTCGCTGGCGAAAATCACCATGCCGTCCTTTTCGCCCATTACAAGGGGCTTCATGCCGCGCGGGTCGCGGGCGGCGTAAAGGGCGGTGCCCGACATTATCACAAAGGCGTATGCGCCCAGGATATCCTCGCAGGCCCTTAGTATGCCTTCCATAAGGGAGTCGGTGGCGTAGTGGTTTATGAGCACCGCCATAACCTCGGTGTCTATGGAGCTTTGGAATATATGCCCCGCCTTTATCATTTTGTTTCTTATGGTTTCGGCGTTTACGATGTTGCCGTTGTGGGCTATCGCGAGCCGCCCGTACCTGCCGTAAAAGACAACGGGCTGGGCGTTTACGACATTGCTGCTGCCTGTGGTGCTGTAGCGTACATGGCCTATGCCTACCTGGCTTTCGGGGAGAAGCTTAAGTTCCTCGGTGCCGAAAACATCGTTAACAAGGCCCATGTTCTTATAATAGGCTATCTTGTTCTTGTCGTAGGCAACGGCTATTCCCGCGCTTTCCTGCCCGCGGTGCTGGAGGGCGAACAGCCCGTAATAAATCTCCTGCGCGAGGTTCTGGGGTTTTGAGGAATAAATTCCGAATATGCCGCACTCTTCGTGCGCCCTGAATTCTTTTTCGGGTATTATGATATAGTCTTTCATCGTTGCTCCTTAAGGTCAGCCTTGATAAAAAACAAAAAAGCGTTGCGGGTAACCGTAACACTTTTTCAGGTAGCGTTTATTTTGCGCCGCTCAGCCTGGACATTATCTCGCGATAGGCGTCCTCTACCCCTCCCAGATCGCGGCGGAAGCGGTCTTTGTCCAGCTTTTCTTTGGTGGCCGAGTCCCAGAACCTGCAGGTGTCGGGCGAAATCTCGTCGGCGAGAATGATGTCGCCTTTGTACCTGCCGAATTCTAGTTTGAAGTCTATGAGGTCGATGCCTAAGCCGCGGAAGAACTCTTTGAGTATGCCGTTTATTCTGAACGCCATCTCTTTGATTTTTGCAATCTCCTCTTCGGTGGCAAGCCCCATGGCGAGGGCGTGGTAGTCGTTTATCATGGGATCGCCCAGGGCGTCGTCTTTGTAGCAGAATTCGAGGACGGTTGTCTTAAGATCGGAGCCTTCGGGTATGCCCAAACGCTTGGAGAGGCTGCCGGCGGCGACATTCCTTATGATAACCTCGAGAGGCACAATCTGAACCTTTTTAACAAAGGTCTGGTTGGGTGAGATTTCCTCGACATAGTGGGTGGGGATGCCTTGCTGCTCGAGAAGCTTAAAGAGCATATTGGAGCAGCGGTTGTTTATAACGCCCTTGCCCACTATCGTGCCTTTTTTGAGGCCGTTGAAAGCCGTGGCGTCGTCTTTGTATTCAACCATTACGATATCGGGATCGGTGCAGGCGTAAACCTTTTTTGCCTTGCCTTCATACAACAAAACAGTTTTCTCCATAGGGCGCTCCTTATCAAAAAAATAAAAACGGAGTGGCTTTTAGTTACACTATAACGATAACACAACCCTACCGCCAAAGCAAACAAAAACGCCCGTCCGGCGGCTAAACTAGAGTAAAATAATGATTAAACATAAGTAATTTACACGCCTTTTTATCTGCCTGTTTACGCTTGTTTGCGGGGCGGATTTAGGGTATAATTAAATAAAAACAATATAAAACAGCCCCTTGGGGCGTGGAAGGTGGAATATGAAAGTGATGGTCGCGTCGGACTTGCACGGCTCTTTTGAAAACGGCAAAAAACTTATGGAGCGCTTCGAGGCGGAGAAGGCAGATAAGCTGGTGCTTTTGGGGGACTTATATTATCACGGCCCCCGCAACCCTTTGACGGAAGGCTACGACCCCATGGCGCTAGCCACACTTCTCAATCATTATAAGGATAAGATTTTTGCCATAAAGGGAAACTGCGACAGCGAGGTGGACGAGATGGTGTCCGAGTTTAAGCTAAACTACGGCTACGCAAATATTGAAATAGGGGGAGGAAGGATCCTTACCGTAACCCACGGGCATCTCTACGACAACACCAGCCTGCCCAAAGACAGCGGAGATGTATTTTTGTTCGGGCATATTCATACGGGATTTCTTGAAAAAAGGGGTGACGGCAAGATTATCGGCAACCCCGGCTCGGTGTCCCTTCCCAAAAACGGCACGCAAAAAGGATATATCCTGATAGACGGCCAGGCAGTCATGCTTAAAAACCTGGACGGCAACACGATAGACAGGATAGAATTCTGATTTTATATATTCTTTTTGCGCCTTGTACAAAGTCCTTGATATTATTGAGGAATAATATATATAATAATTTTACCTTATAAATATCCCCATTTTGGGCGGAAGGGGATTTGGGGGCTTTTGCCACTGTAAAATTGTCAAAAAAGATGTGTTAAACAATTGACAATATATCGGCGTAATGTTATCATAATCAAGCTATCGAAATCGATAGCCGCCGCGGCTTGGGGGTATAGCTCAGCTGGTAGAGCATCTGCTTTGCAAGCAGGGGGTCAGCGGTTCGAGTCCGCTTATCTCCACCAAAACATAGGCTGGTAGCTCAGGCGGTTAGAGCACGCGCCTGATAAGCGCGAGGTCGGTGGTTCGAGTCCACTTCAGCCTACCAAAGCCACCAAGAAGCGTGGCGCCGGCACCTTGACAACTGCATAACCTTTATTGAAAAATATTGGTCTAGAGTAAAAATATCTTAAAAAGAAAGCGAGTGATACGATGATAATCGTAAACGATATGCGAGATATTTTGCTGAGGAGAATCCTTAAAGAAAGTAAGATCATTAGTTCTTTTGGTAGAATTAAGCTATGATGATTAAGCTACAAAGAGCGTAGGGTGGATGCCTTGGCACTAGGCGCCGAAGAAGGACGTGACAAGCTGCGATAAGCTGCGGGGAGGTGCAAATGACCTTAGATCCGCAGATTTCCGAATGGGGAAACCCAGTACGGGTAATGCCGTACTATCCATACATGAACACATAGTGTATGGAGGGGAACCCGGGGAACTGAAACATCTTAGTACCCGGAGGAAGAGAAAGAAAGAAATCGATTTCCTGAGTAGTGGTGAGCGAAAGGGAAAGAGCCCAAACCGCGGTATAGCGATATACTGCGGGGTATGGACCCCGATGTGGCACGAAGTTCTGTAGCAGAAGACAGCTGGAAAGCTGCCCCAGAGAGAGTAAAAGGCTCGTAGGCGAAACGGAACGGAGGCTTAGGGGAATCCGGAGTACCACAGGACACGAGGAATCCGGTGGGAAGGCGGGAGGACCATCTCCCAAGGCTAAATACGACCTAGTGACCGATAGCGAATTAGTACCGTGAGGGAAAGGTGAAAAGAACCCCGGGAGGGGAGTGAAAGAGAACCTGAAACCCTATGCTTACAAGCAGACAGAGCACTACTGAATAGTGTGATGTCGTACTTTTTGTAGAACGGACCGGCGAGTTACGTTGCGTAGCGGGTTAAGGTATTAAGTACCGGAGCCGAAGCGAAAGCGAGTTTGAATAGAGCGGAAGTTGCGCGACGTAGACCCGAAACCGATTGACCTAACCATGTACAGGTTGAAGCAGTGGTAAGACACTGTGGAGGACCGAACCCACGCCTGTTGCAACAGTCGGGGATGATATGTGGTTAGCGGAGAAATTCCAAACGAAATCGGAGATAGCTGGTTCTCCCCGAAATAGCTTTAGGGCTAGCCTCCGGGATAAGAATATTGAAGGTAGAGCACTGAATGGCCTAGGGGGTTTCACGACTTACCGAAGCTTATCAAACTCCGAATTTCAATATATCGTTACCGGGGAGTCAGACAGTGGGAGATAAGTTTCATTGTCGAGAGGGAAACAGCCCAGACCCACGACTAAGGTCCCCAAGTTACAGTTAAGTGGTAAAGGATGTGTTACTGCTAAGACAACCAGGATGTTGGCTTAGAAGCAGCCATTCATTCAAAGAGTGCGTAATAGCTCACTGGTCGAGTGGTAATGCGCCGAAAATGTATCGGGGCTAAAACTGTACACCGAAGTCTGGGAACATACGAATGTATGTTGGTAGGGGAGCAATGTATGCGGGCAGAAGCGTCAGCGGAAGCGGGCGTGGACTGCATACAAGAGAGAATGCCGGTATGAGTAGCGTAATCGGAGCGAGAAACTCCGACGTCGAAAGTCTAAGGTTTCCTGGGGAAGGTTCGTCCACCCAGGGTTAGTCGGGAACTAAGGCGAGGCCGAAAGGCGTAGCTGATGAACAACAGGTAGATATTCCTGTACCGTCTTAGGACGCATAAATGAGGCAATGACACAGAAGGATAGTCCAACCGCGGCGATGGAAGACCGCGGCCAAAGCATGAGGCTGGTGCGTAGTGAAGTACGCGCACCTAAAGGCTGGGTGCTGAAGGGGAGTGAAAACTAGTAGCGAAGTGGATGAATTCACGCTGGCGAGAAAAGTTGCTAAATATGTTTGAGGACGCCCGTACCGCAAACCGCCACAGGTAGACGGCAAGAAAATTGCAAGACGAACGGGAGAACCATTGTTAAGGAACTCTGCAAAATGACCCCGTAACTTCGGGAGAAGGGGTGCCTGCGTGAGCAGGCCGCAGTGAAGAGGCCCAAGCGACTGTTTACCAAAAACACAGGTTTCTGCTAAAGCGCAAGCTGAGGTATAGGAGCTGACGCCTGCCCAGTGCTGGAAGGTTAAGGGGAAGTGTTAGAGCAATCGAAGCACCGAACTTAAGCCCCAGTGAACGGCGGCCGTAACTATAACGGTCCTAAGGTAGCGAAATTCCTTGTCAGGTAAGTTCTGACCCGCACGAATGGCGTAACGACTTGGGCGCTGTCTCAACAGTGGACCCGGCGAAATTGTAGTATACGTGAAGATGCGTATTACCCGCGACTGGACGGAGAGACCCCGTAGAGCTTTACTGTAGCTTGATATTGGGACTTGGTAATTCATGTACAGGATAGGTGGGAGACATGGAAGCATGGGCGTCAGCTCATGTGGAGTCACCCTTGGGATACCACCCTTGAATTATTGAGTTTCTAACGGTTGGCCATGAACTGGCAATCGGACAGTGTCAGGTGGGCAGTTTGACTGGGGCGGTCGCCTCCCAAAATGTAACGGAGGCGCTCAAAGGTTCCCTCAGAATGGTTGGAAACCATTCAAAGAGTGTAAAGGCATAAGGGAGCTTGACTGTGAGACAGACATGTCGAACAGGTACGAAAGTAGGACTTAGTGATCCGGCGGTAGAGAATGGAATCGCCGTCGCTTAACGGATAAAAGTTACCTCGGGGATAACAGGCTTATCTCCCCCAAGAGTTCACATCGACGGGGAGGTTTGGCACCTCGATGTCGGCTCGTCACATCCTGGGGCTGAAGTAGGTCCCAAGGGTTCGGCTGTTCGCCGATTAAAGTGGCACGCGAGCTGGGTTCAGAACGTCGTGAGACAGTTCGGTCCCTATCCATCGTGGGCGTAGGATATTTGAGAGGATCTGTCCCTAGTACGAGAGGACCGGGATGGACGCACCTATGGTGCACCGGTTGTCAACCAATGGCATAGCCGGGTAGCGAAGTGCGGATGGGATAAACGCTGAAGGCATCTAAGCGTGAAACCCACCTCAAGATTAGATATCCCATACCGTAAGGTAGTAAGACCCCTTGAAGACCACAAGGTTGATAGGTCGGAGGTGTAAGCGCAGTAATGCGCTCAGCTGACCGATACTAATAGGTCGAGGGCTTATTCAAGGCCGCAAGAAATTGCGGCGAAGAGCTTAAAATACGATAAAGAACGAAAAAGGATTCGGGCTGATAGAGAGTAGATAAAGTTATGCAGTTGTGAATGTGTCGGGTTGACAACAGATACATTCAATAATTTTCCGGTGATGATGGCGAAGGGGTCCCACCTGTTCCCATACCGAACACAGAAGTTAAGCCCTTCAGCGCCGAGAGTACTTGGTTGGAGACGACCTGGGAGGGTAGGTCATTGCCGGAATCTTTTTATTCCTCCTTAGCTCAGCCGGTAGAGCCCGCGGCTGTTAACCGCGTTGTCGTTGGTTCGAGTCCAACAGGGGGAGCCAACAAAAAACGCACTTTTGTCTACCGACAAAGGTGCGTTTTTGTTTATCTGGTTTTAGCGTTTGCTAAACTTCAAAGTTGCTAATTCGTTTTTCATAATTTCCAAAGTTTTTTCTAATGTTTTTAAATCGGTTTTTTCAGAGTCTGCAATAATTTGCAGAGCTTCCAAATGCATATTATGATTAAATATCATTTTTGCATGCCCGGTTCTGCTCTTTTTGGATTTTAAAGTATATGATTCTTCAAATTTATCTATACATTCTTCAGTGGAAAGATGTTTAAAATTGTAATAATACTTTACAAAAGTGCTTTTGCCTATCGTTGTTAACGTTCTTTTAATATCCATTTGTAATTCCTTTCAAAAGTGTCTTTTTAATTGTATTGCTCAGTATATTCTTTTTCAATATATCGTTTAATTCTTTCTAAAGTCGGTTCAAATTCTCCATAAATATCAACAGGAGAACCTAAAAAGTATAATGTTCCGTACATACAATCCACTCTAAACAGCTTATTTAACTCTTCCGTGCTATAGAAAACACTATTTCGGACAAAGACATCTAACACTTTATTTTTCCACTCAAGATATTTGGAGCGAATCTCAATAATCCTTTCGTCTGAAGTGCTAAGATTAATTCTTTGATTATAAAGTTGAATAACGCCGTAATGATTGCTCGTTGCAGGATTAAAACCAATAAGCCTATTTAATCTTTCGTCCATATCCTCCCACGCTCTATGAACTTCAGCAATTTCATCAAATGTTAAACTCATTATTACCTCCGATATATTCCACCTAAAATATCTGAAACTTTTTTAGCAAGTGCAGCTTTTTCAGTTTCATCTTTGCCTGTAGATCCCATAATCGCAGCTTTGATAAAATTAACTTCCTCGATAGAAAAAACTTTTCGTTCCATATAAAATCCCTTGCTAACTTTCTTTATGGGATAGCCCATCTCTTGAAGAAACTTAATGTTGCGGCAAACAGTTTTTCTATCGCAGGGATAAATATCGGAAATAATATCAGCGATTTTGGTTTGAGTAATTGGGTTGTTTTCATCGCTCTCATTATTGAGCACATTCAAAACCCATAATATCAACTGCTTTTTTGATTGCATTTCGAGCACCTCCCATATTTATTATACCATATCAATTGTACCAAAAATCACCCACATCGTCAAGAGCAAAAAATATTTTCGCCTGAGATTGTAGAAATTATTTCTGCAGTTCTCTTTTTTATTTTCAAGAAATGAAATTCAAATAAAGTGCGATATTCATCACCGTATTCCTGCTCATTGGGAAATGCAGAAAGAAAATAATTAAATTCCAATTTATCGAGCAGCTTTCCTGTGTACTTTTAGTCGTTCTTACCCCACTTTACGCACCTTTTAGTCGTTCTTAGCCAAACAAAAAGCACTCAGAATATCTGGGTGCTTTTTGTCCGTTCAATATGCCGCCAAAAGCCTACCATATTAATATTTAATTACCGTAAGGCATATTTGTTTCGCTTAGCGATATTTAATTGACGCCAAAGACGCACATTTAATTAAATAAGTCCTCGCTAAAGCCCGGCTAATTCAATATACCCTCACCCCGTTCAACTAATTTTGTATCCTCTTAGCGAAATTCAATATATCTTTCGCTACGCTCAAGATAATTAAGTACAACCTCGCTAGCGAGGATAATTGTCTATTAAAAAAAAGGGCTGATTTCTCAGCCCTCTTATGATTTAAATATGTTAATGTTGTTACAGCAGCAGCGTCTTATCCTCACCCATGCCCATGAGGCCGTCGAGGGTGTATTTGGTGCCATCTTCGTCCATGAGGTAGCCGAAGAGCTCTCCGAAAGTTACAAAGTAGTCGATGTTTACAAAGGGCTTGGCGTGGACTTCCATGCGGTAAATGTCGTAGACTTTGAAGGTGAGGTCTACCATACCGTGCTCGTCCCTGACTTTCCAGGTGGCGCCGTCTGTGAATTTGCGGGTGTCGATGTCGCGCTCGAAGGTTACGGGCGGCAGAAGGCTGGTGCGACCCTCAAGCCAGATGAGGTTTTCGTTGTATCTGTCTTGGTCGATGGACTGGTTGCGGGTGAGGTTGAAGGCAAACCACTTCTTTTCGCCGTTTATCGTATTCTTGCCGAGGGTGGTAACCCAGTCGTAATGCGCCTTTCTCGGGTAGTAGCCCCTGTGATCGTCTACAACCGCTGCGGTATCCTCGTCACTTAGGTAAGTCTTGCCGTTGAAGGTAAGGCTGCCCGTCGCCTTGAAGAAGTCCTTTTGCGAATAGAGGGGGCGGTGGCGGACATTGGGGTCGGCAAAGGGTATGCTTACTACGCATGGCTTGCTTAACCTTTCTAGGTCGAAGCTGTACTCGATGGAGTTTGTGCCGTCGGTGTGATGCCCGTCGAGATGGCACTTGCCGATCTGGAAGTTGTTTACATAATGCACATGCGAAAAGTTTGTTTCGCCTCTGGATTCGGCGCCATTAAGGAGATTGGGTGCGATTACAGTTTTTTTGCTGGGAAGGTTGGTGCTCCAGGAATACACCTTCTTCTCTGCCTTATCGTAGTAAATGTTAAGCGTGATGCCGAATATGCCCATGTCGCATACGACCGCCAGAAGCACGCCCTGCTTCATGTGAACCTCGGTTGCCTGCCAAAGGGTGAGCCTGAGCCTCTTGAGAAAATCGGGCGCTGCTGTAGGATTCCTGATACCGAGAAGGTCCATCGTTTCGAATTCTTTATCAAAAGTACCGAAAACGCATTTGCCGTCCTTTACCATATCCCTGGGGGTGGGAACCGCCCTTCTTTCTATAGGGAAAATCTTTATGAAATCGGCCATTAAAATATACCTCCGCAATTAGTATCTTAATTGTTTCAATTATATAACTTTTTTGAAAAGATTACAATATACAATATTATTGCGGGAGCCGAATTATAAGAATAGCCGCCCGAAAGCGGCTGTTTGGTGAACTTTACTAAGGATTATTCACATTTTTACTCGCTAGGCGTGTCATCAGCAGCCAATACTGCTAGCTGGCTTATGTAGAAAGATTTGGACATGCACTCCGCCCTGTAAGCCTCTTCGTCGAAGGGCTGCCCCTTCTTTTGAGCCGCCGCTTTGGCCTTGGCGACTTTGTTTTCGATGCGGTTTCTTTCTACCTCGGCTCCCCGCTCTAAGGTGAGCTTGCGCTCCTTTGCCGCCTCGAGGTCTACCTTGCGCTTTACATCTTCGTAGCCCTTTATGATTTCGTCAAGGCAGTCGTGCTTCTGAAGTTCGTCGAGAAGGAATATATCGTTACGCTCTTTTGCGTATTGCATAATCTCGTAGGCATTGAGGACATCGGAATCCTCAAGCTCGCCTGCTTTGTAGTTATCCGCGGCGGCGCGCAGCCTTAGCACCCTTACTATATTTGCGTGCTTTGCCTCGGTGAGGTCATAGAAGAAAATGGGGATGGACGCCACGGCGCTGCCGATGAGGGCGAGCAGGGTCTGGAACTTGTAGGCGTTGTCCCTCAGCGCGGGGTTTTGCAGCACTTCGTTATAGTCGTCGCCGAATCCGATTCCGCCAAAGGAAAGGAACAGCGGCAAAAGCATACCCGTAAACAAGCCAATGATGGTACTTATGAAGGCGTTATAGTTAGTCCAAAAGCCCTCCAGCCTTTTGCCCGTTTTATACTGCTGATAGTCAAGGACATCGGACACCATCATCGTCGAGATAAACTGCACGCCCGAGAAAACATTCTGGAGAAGGGCGGAGAACAGGATCAGGTAGGGGTTTTTGTATACCAGAAGCTGCAATAGCACCATAAGCGTAAAGCCTATGTTGGATGCCGCGAGCACCTTCATTTTGCCGAATTTTTTAATAAGCATCGGCGCGAAAACCATGCCGAGGACAAGGACATTCATAAGAAGGGTGGTGTTGAAAAGCCCCGCCAGCGTTTTGCCCGCCGAGGTAAAGAAGCTGAACTGCGCCACCCAGCTTGTAATATTGGACAATGCCCTTATGCCGCAGGCTATGTTAAATACGAGTATAATCCAGAAATATTTGTTTTGCGATAGCTGTTTGGCGCCTTCAATAAACCCGACCCTGGCGCGGTGCTGTTTGCTGACGACTACCCTTTCGGTGGTGCCTTTGTAAGCAAAGATTATAAGGATTATGCCGCCGATGGCGCAGAACGGGAAGACCAGGCGGTAAAGGTCGATGTTAAGCTGGTGCCCAGATTCGGCGAAGAAAATGCCCGCTATTATTGGAAGCAGGATGTTTACCACAGAGGAAGGAATGTTGCAGATGAGCCCCTTGAAGGCTACGATATTAGCCCTTTCCTGGGCGTTTGTAGAGATTGTTTGCTCGATGCCCTGCATGGCCTGATTAAGGAGAGAGTTGAAAAACACGCCTATCTGCATAAGGATAAACATTATGAGCACGCCAACGCTCATCGTGACATCGGACGAGGACATTACGCCCATAATGGGTATCGCCGGGATATGTATGTTGAAAAGCACGGTTTCGTTGAGCGAGGCGGGTATGTACGGTATAGCGCCGTAGAATATCGCCGTGCCAACGGCGGACCAAATCAAAAAGGGCTTGAACTTGCCTTTTTTGGAGTTGGAGTTGTCTATAATCATGGAAAGTATCGGCGCCCTTATCAGCCCGAGTACCGAACCTACCACAGTGTTAAGGAAGAATACAAGTCCCGTTGACACCTTGAAGTGGGAGATCATCATATAGACGGTGATGCTAAGCGTCGTCCATTGTATGAGCACGCCCAGGAAGGAAATGGCACCGAAGCCAAGGGAGAAGTTTAGAAACTCTTTATAAGTTACATCGTAGCCCTGCGGGGGTTTGGACCAATAGGTTCTTAGCTTGAATATAGCCGAGCGAATCTTTTCGGACATTGGCGTCTCCGGAACATAGTTTAATAGGCTGCAACCGTTTAATTATACATTAGAAGTGAGCGGTTTTCAATTAGTTCTCCGAAATGTCAACCTTTTCCTTTTGTTTTTCTTTGTTGAGTTTCCTGATATATCCGCCTTTTACCACCCTGACATCGGAAACCGAAATGACGCAATTATCCAGGTTTTTGCTTATAAGCCTGACAGTGGGGGCTATGCGGCTTCTTTTCAGGTGGACTTTGAGGATTTTGCGGGGGCCGTCCTTGCCTTCGCCGTCCAAAACGGTTACACCGAGGTTGTGCGCTCTTAAGGCTTCAAGCAGGCGTGTAGGCTCTTCGGTGGCGATTACCTCTATTGTGCTAAGGCCCAGAGCGATTTTGTTTTCCAGCCAGCTGCCGAGATAGTTTCCCAGCGCGAACGCTACGGCAAACACGGCAACTTTAAGCGGGGAGTTCCGGAAGCCGGCAAGCGCGGTGCCTGTTACATATATCCAAAGGATTACCTCCACAAGCGCCACAAGCGCGCCCTTGGTGCGCTCGCCGCGGTTGATGAGCACATTCCTGAGGGTGGTGAAGGTGACCTCGGTAACCTTGCCGAAGAAAATAATAAAGTACACCCATATACTGTCGCTTTTTAAAAAGTCTAGCATATCTCCTCCGTTTGTTTATTTAATTTAATTTTAATCGGGCGTCAGAAAAATCGTTATATCAACATTTTACCATAAAATTGTGATATAATCAACTAAAAAAGGGCGGAGGGATAATATGCTGCTTCCTTCGGACAGGCCAAACGAAGTACAACAACGGTTTATCGATTTGAAATACGGGATGTTTGTGCATTTCGGCATAAATACCTTTATCAATAAAGGGTGGTCGAACGGCAAGGTAAGCCCTTTGCTCTACCTCCCGACAGAAATAGATACCGACGGCTGGGCGCAAAACGCCCACCGAGCAGGTTTTAATTACATCCTCTTTACTGCAAAGCACCACGACGGCTTCTGTATGTGGGATACCAAATACAGCGATTACGGGGTGAAGAGCTCTCCCAACAAAACCGATGTCGTAAAGGCGCTCGCCGAGTCCTGCAAAAAGTTCGGCATAAAGCTGGGTTTTTATTATTCGCTTTGGGACAGGCACGAGCCAACCTACAAAGATCACGAAAAGTATGTCGGGTATATGCTGAACCAAATGGAAGAGCTTATGGATGGCAGGTACGGCGAGATTGCCGAGCTTTGGCTGGACGGCTCGTGGGTGAAAAAATCCGCCCTTTGGGGGCTGGAAAGGATTTATAAAAAGGTCAGGGAGCTTCAGCCCTACTGCGCCATAGGCGTAAACCACACGATAGGAAGGCCGGGCTCAAAAGGGCTCTCCCGCTTCCCCTACACCCCCGCGCATTGCAAGAGGGGCTACCCTATGCGCCATTTCCCGAGCGACTTCAGGGCGCGCGACCCATTGTTCCCCCTGCCCGGGGACAGGGATAACAAGATTTACTCGCATGATGGAAAGGAATACTACCTGCCTTACGAGGCGGATATAAGTGTAAGGAATTTTAATAATTGGTTTTGGAATACGGGATACCCAAAGGACAAGCTCGTGCCCATAGATTTTATAGTCGAAAAATACAGGCAGCTTACAGAGCAGGGCAATGTATTCGTTGTAAATGTCGCGCCGAACATACACGGCAAGCAGGAAGAGGGCGATATAGAGCACCTTATCAAGGCGGCAAAGGTTTTGGGAATTAACAGGTGACTATCAATAAATAAACCAAGAAGGGCTCCCTAAAGAGCCCTTCTTTTATATCATAAATAATCCTATAACTTATTCCGCTTTCGCTTCGGCGGGGGCAGAAGAGGTTTCTTCTTCCTTGTGCCTGATGGGCTTTACGAAGCAGATAAGGGCGATGGCGACTGCGGCGGCTGCTGCGGCGATTATGAAGGCAGGCCACATGAGCTTGATGTCGGTCGCAGCGAGGTTTTTGAAGTATCCCGCGATATAGGAGGATACTACGGCGCCCAAGCCGAAGCCGAGAAGGACTATGCCGTAATTGAAGGCGACATATTTGGGCCCGAAGTAGTCGGCGGTTATGGCGGGGTAGTTGCTTAAGAAGCCGCCGTAGAAGAAGCCGATGAGGCCGATGAGCACATAGATGAAGTAGCCTTCGGCGAGTATGACAAACATCGAAAGAATAGCCGTGCCCGAAAGAAGGATTATTGGTCGCGGGCATGGCACCTTATCAGGGCGATATCCTCTTCGGTTATGTTGAGGGCTTCAATCGACATCAGCGTCGTTTCGCTTACCCTCAAAAAACTGCCGTCGAAATACGAAATGAGGCTGTTAAGGGAGGAATATGCCAGCTTGTAGCGGCGGCTTGCTTCCAGAAGCTCGGCGATATCCAAAAAATCCCGCCCTTCAAACAGAGTTATCAGCACCGACGACCTTTTAGGCTCTTTTCTCCCTTTTGTGCTATAAAGGGGCGTGAAAAATAAAACTCGTCCCTGAACATATACGAAAGTATGCCATACAGCATGTAATGGTCGGTAATGTTGTTGCGCTGGAGAAAGCCCTTATCCGAAACCAAAAGGATGTTCATGAGCTGCTTTGAGGAAAGGGGCGAGATCCGGATGTGTTTTTTTATTAAATCCTTTATACGGTAGTCATCTTCCTTAAGGTTGAGCGCCGAGGCATGTATGTAGCGGGCGTTGCTTACGGATATAATCTCCGGGCAGCGGTTAATTATCTGGAATATGGCGCTGTCCCTTAGCCCCTTGAACTCCTCCATCAGCTTTGCTTTTGTCACAATGCCGTGCTTTTTTACAAACTCGTCTATTTCGAAATCCAACTTTGCCACAGGGGATTTAGATATGGCATCCTTTATGGAATAATACTTGTCCTTAAGCGTGTGCTTTATGGCGCCCTGCAGGGCGTACCTGTTGGTAATGTTGGTTTTTGCCGCAAGTTCGTCCCTGAAAATGCTGAACAATTCGGCGTAGGAGATTGCCGTGCGGGGCATATTCCGGATGTAGTTATCGATTTTTGCCATAAGCTCTTTGTCGAGTTTTATGTAGCTCGGGTGAATATATGTGCCTCTGTCCCACAGTACGGCAACATCTGCGATTCTCGCGTCAAGCGCCCTGTTGTTTTGTGGAAGCTTTATGTCGCCGAAGGTTTTTTGGGCAAGCTCGCGAATGCGGGCATAAGCTTCGGGCTCATACAGCTTTATGCCGTTTGGATAGTGGTCCAATAAAATCCTCTCGTAAACATCCTTAAGGGTAACGCTCCGCTTGGCGTAATACTTTTTTTGTTTTTTGAATACCGCCAGCCCTGCCTTTTCGGCAAGTTTGTACGGTATACCGTTTGCTTTGGCTATCCTGTTTATCTCGTCGGGCCATTCCTTATTAAGAAGGAAGGCGGGCAAGCCGGCGAATTGCTTTTTAAGTTCGGCTTTTTTGAGGGATATCGGCTCCCGCGTGAACATACCGAGCTCTTTATCGTACTCGTAGTTGTCCGGTTCGGCCAGCTTGAAAAGGTAAAGTAGTATTTCTTTGCCTTTAAATCGGAAAACGCTGAGGAAATCCTCGTCGGTTATGCACTGTTCGCCCTTTAGTATTGCCGATACAAGATCCATAAAGTAGGGCTTTTCGTCAGCCGCGTTGAGGCGTTTTACGGCGTATGCCTCACATTGCCTTACCCTCTCGCGGCTGACGCTTGCCTTACAGCCTATCGCCTCCAGAGTAAGCCCTCTGGAGCGCATATCCAAAATTGACAGAAGGTATCTTTTTTTGTTTACGGCGCGGTTTATAAGCCTTATGCCAAGCTCGTCGATGTCAAACGACAGCCACCCCAAGAAATCCATAATCAGCCCGTACGCGATATCGCAAAGATAAAACCTTTTTTGGGAGATATCGGTAACAGTGGCGCAAGTGCCCAACAGCTGTGTAAGCAACTCCCGTTTTTCTTCGCATAAGCAACGGGCGCGGCAGTAAGCCTCCGCCAGGGGAAGGGTTGCCGCGTTTTGAATCTTTTTATTCAACCGCCCGATAAGCTCCGCAATGGTTTCGGCGCACGAAAGGCAGCTTGCCTGGGCGGAAATCTCCCTTACCGCATGATACAGCCTTTTTGCCGATTGGAGGTCGTCAAAAACGGAGAGGCAAAAATCCGCCCCTAAATCCTCGACGATTTCGTTTACCCTGGCCGCAATGCAATCGTTTTCTTTGGCGGTAGTTATCGGTTGGGGAATTACGCCTATTTTTCGCAAAAAATAGTAGGTTGTCTTTTGGGCCGCCCGCTTGTCGGTTAGGATATAATCGTAAAGCGGCAAAGTATGGAGATATTTCCCCCTGACTTCGATAATCTCGTCAAGGCTTTTTCTGCCCAGCCCCGGTATGGCCTGTATTGTTTCGATAGGGGTGCTGAGCAATTCCTTTAGCGTACAAATCTTTGCCTTGTTAAGCCCGTTTAACGAACGCACGGAAAGCGGAAGCGATTTTACGGGTATCTCGGTGATGTGTTCGCGCTTCGGGTGCTTATAAAAATCCGAATAGGAAAACCTTTTGCCATACTTCTTTCTGGGCGCGGGATATGGCAATTTCTCCATATCAAAATAACACGAACCGAGGCGAAAACCCCCTTCGCCTTTGTCGGAATTTAATAAATTATCTACGGTTTCGCAACAATCGCCTTTAATATCTTTTTCGGCGTCATCCGCCTGCCCGATATGCGGCACAAACTCGAAATCCATTTTTCTCCCCTTATGTAAAAAAGCGGGCGCGACAAGAAACAAAATCTTATATAATTTTAGCACTTATATCAGGATTTTTCAATAGCGAAAAATATTACGCGACTTTTACCGGCGCCGGATAATTATTGTTCAAAATTAGTGAATTTTTCGCCGCAAAATTCATTTGATATTGATATATTAAAGATGATGAAAAGGGCGATAATTACGGGTAATTGCGGGTTTGCGGGGTCCGCGGTCGCGGTAAAGCTTGAGCGCGGCGTCGGGGTTATCGGCTGGATGTTAACGATAAACCCCGCAACAAGACTTATTACTTACGGGCAAAATCTATGGTCTTACAATTTTTGTCGAAGGGCTTTTCTATCGAGTTGTTTGCCACTATTATATATTCGAAATGAAAATTAACTAATCTCAAAGCGATTATAGCCCAACAGGAAAGAAGGATAAATATAACCTTTTCTTTGAATACCGATATAGAATACCGCCATTATATCGAGGTAATACCTCTGTATGCCGATATACGGATATACCCGCAGGACAAGACCATAACCGTGCCGATAGGCTATTTTGAAATCCATTCCGAAAGAAGCACTTCGCTTATACCTTCCGATTATCATAAGAAGGAAGGTTTTTACACGGGCTATACAGAATAAAAAAGGCAGCAGAAATAAAAGGCCGCGAAAAGTCGCGGCCTTTTGCTTTTATGGGTTTTGAGTTGATAGATGCGGCTATTCCGAAATTAGCCTCTTTTCGCCTTCGATTTCCTTAATGGGTTTGATATTTTGGGTTACTTCGACGACGCCTAAGTATTCGCCATTTTCGCCGCGGACGGCAAAATAACGGATAAAAATGTAGGCGTCCTTTGTCTTAATCCAGAAATCTTCGTGGTCTTTATTGCCGCTCTTAAGGTCGGCGACGATTTTATTTTGTACCCTCTGGCGATAAAAGCCTCCTTTACGCGCGACATATCGATTTTCTTGAAAGCCGCCCCCTTGGGTATGGTCATAAACCTGCCCGCCGTGGCAAGCATGCCGGGCTTAAGGATATCCGTAAACCCGATTTCGGCGAGGATATCCTTTATGTTTTCGTTGCTTTTTACCAGCTCATGCACGGTTTTTGTCAAATCAATTATCTTTTCGTCCATAATCTCCCGCCTGATTTTGGTATTACTTATGAATAGTATAGTGCATGAGGGGTTCTTTTTCAATAGCGACTTTCTGACCCATACTTTGATTATTTACCATAAAAGATAGAACATCAATATTTCAAAAGTAAAACACACCCTGAAAAGGGTGTGTTTTTGTGTATAGAAAATGTAAGGAGATAATGGTTATTAATTGTTCCAGAGCTTGTCGCTCGGCACGCCCGCCGCGGTTTCTAAGTCGATAATTTCTTCGGGAGCGAGAGAGGAGAGGGTGCCGTCTTTTCTTAGGTCGCCCAGGGCTTTTATAACCGTGTCGAAGCGCCTCTTGTTTATCCTGTTGGCGGCGGCAAAGACAAGGCAGCCGATAAGCAGGATGACGGGTATGGCGATAAACATCCACTTTATACCTTGGACTATGGAGGAACGGGCGTAGGCGGCGGGGTCGAAATTAAGGGTTTGGCTTTTAAGGATGTTATATTCGTTCTGGTCGAAGCCTATCGCCTTAAGCCCGATACCCAATATAAACACCGATATGCCCGAGGTGAATTTCCTTAAAAAGGTCGTCATGCCCGAATACAGGCCTTCGCGGCGTTTGGCGGTTACGCATTCGTCGATGTCGTAGATATCCGAAAGCATAGACCATGTCGCAAGGTTGCCCGCCGCCGCGCCGTAGCCTATGAGAGCGGCAAACAGGCAGATGACTATTACGGGCGTCGCCGAATCTATAAATATAAACATCAAAGATATCACAATCCAAAGCGGCAATCCTATAAACAGGGGGAAGGCTTTGCCCTTTCTCTTGGCTATTTCGCCGTTAACAACCATAAATATAAGCTGGCTTACAAGCAAAACGCCCATGACAAGGGTGTAGTTTTTGTACTGCAAAACTACTATGTCTATGTAAAAGATAAATAGGGCAAGCACAAGGTCTACCGTTACCTGGAAGAAGAGGAATATACCCAGAAAGTTTCGGTAGGCCTTTAGTTTGAACACGCTTAGCCAGTCTTTCAGGGTGATGTTTTCTACGGGCGGGAGGATTTCCTTTTCTTTTGTGCCCAGGAAGGTAAACAGCCAGCATAGCCCGAAAATCACCCCGAAAACGATGGCCATAACGAGGTAGCCGTTTCTTTGCGCGGGGCTTATGCTGGCGCCGCCGATGGCGTTAATTATTGTGCCCGGGATTACCGCGGCAAGCAGGCTGGTGCCGCCGCTGAAGCACATCCTTATGGTGGTGAAAGAGGTCCTCTCGTTGTAATCGTCGGTCATATCCGACAAAATGGCGTTATAAGGCACCATAACTATGGTAAAAGCGGTGCCGAAGAACATATAGGCGAAGGTGTGATAGACGATTTTTGCCGTGACATTTTGAATCCCGAAGGAATAAAAGAGCATCACAAAGGACAAAAATACGGGCAATATGCCCGAAAGAAAAAATATCCTTCTTCGCCCCCACCTGCTGCGGGTTCTGTCCGAAAGCCTGCCCATGACAGGGTCGGTTACTGCGTCCCATATCTTGCCTATAAGGATTATCAAGGTTGCGGCGAGTACGGGCAGCCCCTCGACAAGCACAAGAAAGTTCATATAGAACAGGGAGAAAATCAGGAATGCCCCGCCGCCGTAAATATCGCCCGAAGCGTACGCTAATTTGCCCGCAAGCTTATTTTTCATAATGCCTCCATTAACGACTTTACAGCAGCCGTCAGTTTTTTGATTATGAAATCCATCTTTTCGACGGTCATATGGCTGTTGGCGCCCGATACACCCAAAGAGTACAGGCAGTTTTTGCGGGTATCTATAATGGGAACGGCAACGCACCTGATATCAGGCGTAAGCTCGTTGTCGTCGATGGCGAAGCCTTCCTTTTTTATCTTCTCGAGTTCGGCAAGAAGCGTTTTTTCGTCGGTGATTGTTTTAGAGGTGTATTTTTCGTAGCTGTAGCCCGCAAGCATCGTCTCCCGTTCGCGCCCGTCTGTAAACGCGAGAAGGCATTTGCCCACCGCCGAGGCGTGCAGGGGCTCGCGGTTTCCTATTTTGGCGTTAACAACAAGGCGGTTGGAGGATTCGACCTGCTCGACGATTACGGCGCCGTCGTTGCTTAAAGCGCAAAGGTGCACCGATTCGCCCACCTGGCGGCAAAGCGTTTCCATCACGCCCTTGATGTTTACAAGAATGTTGCGGCTTTTATAATAATTGCTGGACATCTGCAGTATGGCGGGGCCGACGCTGTACATGCCGCTAAGGCGGTTTATCTCCACCATATCCTTTTGTATAAAGGTCTTAATTATGCGCGAAACCGTGCTCTTGTTCATGCCCAGAGCGTTGGCGATTTCGGTTATGGTGCACGCCCTTTTGCCCGATATGTACTCCAAAACGGAGATGCCTTTTTCCAAAGCCTTGCTCATTTTCGCTCCTTAATAATAATTATCCAGGATAAACTTTTGTAACGCCTTGTTGCCGCACTCCGATTTTACCATATCGGCAAAGGGCCTGTGCGAAAAGACGGCTTTCAGAATATCCTTATCCATGCCCTTAAGGATATCCTCCATGGGTTTGTGGGCTGATATGGATATTTTCTTAAGGGCCAGGCGGCTTTGTTTCTGGCTTTCGCTTCTTTCTTCGGGGAAGCCCCGCCCCGCCTCGTCGGCAAACAACTTTTCAAAGATATAATCGAGGTTTTTGTCACCCGCCCAGCCGAAGCCTTTGTTCAGGGCGAGGGATACGCAGTTGCCGCCGTTTATCCGGCTGAAAAGCCAGGCGTCCAGAGGGCTTTCTATAAGCCCGCAAAATACATTGGGGTACTGCATGGCAGAGATCATAAACCCTTGCCCCGTGCCGCAGCCGCCAATCACAAGGCCCGCGGCTTCGAGATTTAAGAGGATGCCCGCCATAAGCCCCGTATGGATGTATGTGAGGCCGCCCTCGGAGGGATCCTTTTCTGTCATGCCGACATTTATGGGCTCTAAGCCGCATTTCTTTATGGCGCTTATGATGTAGGGGTTTTTATCCCTTGCCGATACCTCGCTAATTACCGCTATTCTCATTGTCCTTCTCCTTAACGGGCTATTTTTTGTCCTTCCCTACGCCGAACAATACGCTTAAGAAGCTTTTTCTCTTTTGCAGGGGCTTGTCCTCGTAGGACTCGATATGTATTTCTTTGCTGTTTCGGGCCGAATCTATCGCCGCCAGCGCAAATTGCAGGACTTCGCGCCCCCTTTCGCCGGAAAGCACGGGTTCTCTTCCCTCCTTAATTGCGTCTATAAAGTCATGGGTAGAGCGAATAAAAGAATCCTGCCAGTCGTGCGGGAAATCCCAGAATTCGGTTATCTCGCCGTCTTTATATAGTATGACGGGGGCGACATCCGAAAGCATTTCGGCGGTGCACCTGGTAAGCCATAGTATGCCGCGGCTGCCCGTAATCTCCATCCTTTCGTCGCAGGTGTAGTATTTGCTCTTAATGTAGAGCCCCTCGGATGAGGTTATGTCCCAAACGCCGTAAACCTTTTTGCCGCGGTACTTCCACATGATCACGGCGGGGCAGTCCTGGCAAACGCCGCCCAGGATAGGGGTTTCGTCTATCCAGGCTACCACCTTCTCGACGCCGCCAACCAGATCGATAAAAAGCGAGAACTTGTGGTAGCCGTCGTCGAAAACAACGGGGCCGCCTCCCGCAAGAGTATCGTTAAGCCGCCATGTCCACGAAAGGGTGTTAACCTTCCAGCCCGTGGGCGCAAGCTCCTTTTCGCACACACCCTTTGCCATAAGTTTGCTCGCGGGGATGTTGCACGACATTAATCCCCCGTTATTCATCTTATATCTTATGCCGACAACATCCCCGATCTCGCCTTTAGCAATCAACTCTTTGATAAACAAATAGGGCGGGTAATGCACGAAATTTTCAAAAACCTTTAGCTTTACATTGTTTTGTTTGGCGGCGGCGATCATTTTGTCGCATTCCTCGAGGTTCAGCGCCATCGGCTTCTGCACGGAAACATGTTTTTTGGCTTCGCAGGCCTTTACCGTCATCTCACAATGCAGATGGTGCGGCACCAGAAGCTCAACCCCCGTCACGGTGGGGTCGGCAAGGACTTCTTCGTAGCTTTCGTACACCTTGGGAATGCCGTGCTCGGCGGCGAATTTTTCTGCGCATTGCTTGTTTTTGTCGTATACGCCGTAAAGTTCGGCGTCGTCTCTGTCTTTGTACCCTGCTACATGCAGAGTGGCAATGCGGCCGCAGCCTATCAGAACAAACCTCATTTTCCCCATATTTCACCCCTTTTTTGAAGAAAGAATCTATATCGTTCCGTCCCAGGTGGACACTTTGGTCGATTGCGCTTCCTCCTCGTCGAACCAATGGGTGGTAACCGCCTTAGATTCTGTGTAGAACCTGTATGCGTCCTTCCCCAGGCAATGAAGGTCGCCGAAAAAGCTGTTTTTGTGCCCGCAGAAGGGGAAGACGCTTATCGGCACGGGAATACCGACATTTATGCCCACCATCCCCGCGATTGTCCTTTTGGCGAACTCGCGGGCGTAGTAGCCGCTGCGGGTATATATAACCGAGCCGTTGCCGAAGGGGCTTGCGTTCATAACCTTAAGCCCTTCCTCAAAGTCCTTTACTCTTTTTACGCAAAGCACCGGCCCGAAAATTTCGCTAATGCCCACATCCATTTCGGGCGTTACCTTATCGAGAATGGTAGGGCCAAGGTAAAAGCCGTTTTCGAAGCCCTTTACGGTTATGTTTCTTCCGTCAAGGACGAGCTCGGCGCCCTCAGCTATTCCTTCTTCTATCCTTTTTATTACCGCTTGCTTGTGCTCGGGCGAGTATACGGGCCCTAACTTGCTTGTTTTGTCGTAGGCCGGCCCTATCTTTAGAGCGGAGGCAAGTTCTTTTAGCTTTGCGACAAGCCTGTCGGCTATCTCCTCCTGAACCACTACCACGGGCAGCGCCATGCAGCGCTCTCCGGCGCAGCCGAAAGCGGCGTTAATTATGCCCGCCGCGGCGCGGTCGATTGGGGCGTCAGCAAGCACGAGGGCGTGGTTTTTTGCCTCGCACAGAGCCTGCACCCTCTTTCCGTTCGCGGCTCCCGTGGCGTATATGTGCCGACCGACCTTTGTCGAGCCCACAAAGGATATGCCCTTTATGGCGGGGTTTATGAGAAGTTCGGCGACTTCTTCTTTGCCGCAGGAAAACACATTCAGTACGCCGTCGGGAAGCCCGGCTTCCCTGTAAAGCTCGCAGAACCTTAAGGATGTCATTGGCGTGGCGCCCGATACCTTAAGTACCATTGTGTTGCCCGCCGCTATGCAGTTGGGAGCCATCCAGCCCATGGGAATCATGGCTGGGAAGTTAAAGGGGGCGATGCCCGCGAACACTCCTAAGGGTTCCCTGTACATTACGGTGTCGTAGCCTTTTGAGGCGTCCATTATCGACTCGCCCATCGTCGTAATTATCGTCGATATGGCAAGCTCGGTAGCCTCCATAGCCTTTAGGACATCGCCCTTTGCCTCCTCGTATACCTTGCCATGCTCTTTTGCCACCAGCAGGGTAAGCTCCTCGAGGTTTTTTTCTATTAATTGCTTAACCTTATATAATATTTGAACCCGATTCTTTACGGGGGTATCCGCCCAAGCGGGATAGGCCTTTTCGGCGTTCGCTATCACCTGCTTTACCTCGTCTAAGGTAAGGCGGGGGCAGTCGGCGATATGCTCGCCCGTAGAAGGGTCGTAGACTTTGTAGAATTTATCCGCCGCCGACTCTGTAAATCGGTTGTTCGTGAAGTATTTTAGCTTTTCCATTACACCGTCTCCTCTTTTAAGGCTTCCTCGTATTTCTTCCGCTTTTCCTCCATATAGGCGGGGATGGGCACATCCCACCATCCGAACGCCTTTCCGCCCGTGAAGGGGTATTCCCTGCTGACATCAACGGTAATCATGGCGGGCTTGCCCTTCGCTACCGCCTCGGCAAGGCTGTGTTTGAATCCGGCAAGTGTTTGGGGCTTGTAGGAATCTATCCCGAAGCCTTTCGCGATGGCGTCATAGTCGGGGCTGTAAACCTCGCCGCCTCGCATGAAGTCGTTGCCGAACTCGCTGCCTTGCCCCAGGACATCGGCCTGCAAATCTTTTATAGCCATCCAGCCGCAGTTGTTGGCCATTATGATTATTACGGGTATGTTGTATTGGGCTATCGTGGACAGCTCCTGCATTATCATCATAAAATCGCCGTCGCCCAAAAATGCCACAACCGTTTTGTCGGGCATGGCTAGCTTTGCGCCCATAGCTGCCGGGATGGCCCAGCCCATCGTCGAGAAACCGCCCGTAGTAAGGTTGAGGTAGGGGTGCTTGTAGCAATACTCCTGGAAGAGCTGAGCCTGCGTGTTGCCCGACGATGTCGCGATTACGGCGTCCTCGGGAAGCGTTTCGTTCATGACGCCTATAAGCTGCGAAATTGTGGGCGCATCGGTTGCCACCGAGCGCACCTTTTTGAGATAATCCGCCCACGCCCCGCGAAGCTTTTTAATCTCTTCCAGATATTCTTTATTGATTTTGTAGCCTACAACCATATCGTTAAGGCGATATAATGCGTCCGAAAGGTCGGCGACGATGCCGACATCGGCCTTGTAGTTTTTGCCTATCTCGGCGGGGTCTATATCTATATGAATAAGTTTTGTGTCTGGGAAATTGAAGCTTACGCCTTTGCGGTAAGAGCAGGTCGTTTCGTCGGCAAACCGTGTGCCTATGGCGAGAATCACATCGGCGTCGCGGCAAATCTTTAGCCCTATGGGCGTGCCTTTAGAGCCAGTATGGAAGCAGTATTGGGGATGGGTTTCGGGCACCGCGCCTTTGCCCGCCAAGGTGGTCACTATACCCGCGCCCCACTTCTCGGCGAGGGCAACTATCTTTTCGGCGCACCTTGCCCTAAGTGCCCCGCCGCCGGCGAGAATTACAGGCCTTTTAGCCGTCATCATAAGGTTGAGGGCAGCGCCCAGGCTTTCCAGCTTAGCCGAGGGAAGGGAGGCTTCTGCTTTCGGCCCGATCTCAAGCTCGTCCTCGGTAGCCGCGGCCTGCACATCCATGGGCAGGGTAACGACGCAGGGGCCGCTTCTGCCCGTTGTCATAAGGCGGAACGCCCGATTTATAATTCGGGGGATTTGCCCCACGGTTTCGGCGCGCCAGCTTCTTTTCGCAAGAGGCTCGAGGCTTCTTATTATGTTGCTGTCGGCGTATCTTTCTATTTCCTGAAGCACGCCGACGCCCTTCATGTTTGTATGGGTATCGCCGCATAACTGCAAAAAAGCGGTCGAATCGACATAAGCCGTCGCAAGCCCGATTGCGGTATTCAGCGTCCCCGGCCCGATCGAAGCGAAGGTTGCTAAAGGCTTGCCTGTCATCCTGTAATATCCGTCGGCTATTGCCGTCGCCGCCTGCTCGTGCTTTACCTGTATATACTTTATGTTTCCTTTGGCTTCCTCTTTGCGAATGGCGTCAAAAAGCCCCAGCACCCCGTGCCCGGGTATACCCAGAATATAAGGCACCCCTTCTTTTATAAGCTGTTTTACTATAATCTCGCCGCCCGTAAGCTTCATACAATTCCCCTCCGAAAAATCAGATACAAAATTCTGCACAAAACATCATGCCGAAATCAGCAAAAACACTTGTTTTCAGCTTAATTTTATTCCCAACCCCACCCTAAGTCAATATCGAATGCAAAATCCCGTTGCACCCTGTGCAACACTAAAGCTTTAATTATCATATAAATGCCGACATTTATGTATTGCCAAAGCGGGGCTGGGGTTTTATAATTAAATGTAAGGATACTTTGGAGAAAAATTATATGAAAAAGGCAAAAACACCGCTTCTAAGATTTAATTTTTGGTTCGGATATATAGTTTTAATGTTATTCCTCGCGCTGAGGTCGGAATATCCTTTCGTGGACCAAATGGCGTTCAAGGGTATTTCGATTATTTTAACCGTCTTTATGATTGTTGATGTTTGCGCATCCTTTGTTTTTTTAAAGATAAATTTGCGCAATAGGGCGGTGATAATCGTCTCGATTGTCTATCCCTTTCTCATACTTGTCTTAAGTGGCGTCATTATCTCCTTCGCGGTTTCTATGCTGAAGTTTTATGCCATCGAATTTGCCATTCTTCTCTCGTCGACGCTGCCCGCCGTATTTCTTTTGCACCTTGCCGTCGGCAGGCGCAGAAAGGCGGTTGTAAGCGTAATTCTTTGCTGTGTAATCATTATCGGAGGGGTGCTGGCGGTTACCGGAATCGCTCCGTCGGGCTTCAAAACGGGAGCCGTCGTCTACGCGATAGGGGACGAATATCAAATCGTTTGGTCTACATACAACAGGGGCGTAAGCTATGTCGAAATCGGCGGCGAAAGGTATTACGACTCAGATGGAGGCAGCGCCAGGACGGACCTGACAGTACATAAAGTTTCCGTTCCGGCGTCCGTCCTGGACGAAGCGAAATCCTATACCGTATATACAAGGAATATGATTATCCGAAACGCCTACGGCGCTCTACAGGGCAGGACAATCTCGAGAACATATTCCTTCCGCCCCGTCGACGAGAGCGACGGCATACAATTCTTTGCCGCGTCCGATATCCACGACTACAAGACCGCGGCAGTCAAGGCGGCAAGCTACTACGGCGACAAGCTGGACTTTCTCATCCTTGCGGGCGACATCTCCTCGTTTGTACCCCGCCACTACGCTTTGGATTTCATCAATAAGGTTGCTTTCGATGTCACCAAAGGCACCCGCCCCGTCATTTACGCGCGCGGCAATCACGAAACGCGTGGCAATGTAAGCGGCTACCTACACCGTTATGTAGGCTCGAATGGCTCAAATTATTACTATACTTTCCGTTTGGGTTCGCTTTGGGGCATCGTCCTCGATATGGCGGAGGATAAGGTAGACAACAACTGGGAATACTACGGCGCGGCGGATTACGAAAGCTATCGCCGGGAGCAGCTTGCCTATCTGGACGAAGTGATCGAAAACGCCGACCGCGAATATAACGCACCCGGCGTGCAGTACCGTATAGCGGTATCCCACATCACAACGGCTTTTACCGACGCCGAACTTGTCTTTGCCGATGTGTTTAAGGCCTTCAACGAGCGCCTTAACGCTATGGACATTGATGTCATGGTTTCGGGGCACCGCCACAAGCTTATGTATCTCGAAGGGGGCTTCGGCGTGGGAGAGGAATACTATTATTCGCCAGCCTACAGAAAAAACGCGCAGGACAAGCCCGATATCGTAACCCTAGGCGCAAATTTCCCCATGGCTATTGTCACCTGTCACAACGACACCCAAATATTCGTCGATCAGGTACCCTTTACCGCGAAGTACACGGGCGGCGCGTTTGAATACAAAGACAGCGCCCTCACCCTCACCTATGTAAACAGCAAAAAAGAACCCGTCCATGTCATCTCCCCGTGGTTCGACATCGATTACGGTACAAAAATAACCATAAAAAGTTTCGATATATGATAATAAGACAAAACGATCTCTCGAAATTTACAGCCGAGGAAAGAAAGAACTGTGTTCTTTGTTTTGGTTGTTTTGATATTTTACACATAGGGCACATCCTTTACTTCGAAAACTTAAGACGCTGAAACCTACCGTTGTCGTCGGCTTGTTTAACGATGCTTCGGTGTCGTTTTCTAAAGGTCCGGAGCGCCCGATATTGCCCGAGCAAGAGCGCCTGAAAATACTTGACGCGCTTAAGAATATCGATTATGTGTTTGTTCAAGAGCCCGGGAATGTGGATGAATTGATAAAAAAGTATAATGTCAAGGGCAAGGAAGCCTTTATATGGGAAAACTGTATTTATCCCATATCTTTACTTAAGCCCGATGTCGTTACTGTCTCCACGGATTTCAAGCTAACCGAAAAGATATACGAAAGGTATTTTAGCACTCTGATTATTGAAAAGATAGAAATTTAACCTAAGTCAAATAAGTAAAATTTAGATAAAGAACTAAGCGCCTAAATGCACAAGTTTAGCGGGTATTCCGTCTAAAACGGCTTTACAAAGGGAATTATTTTTGCTAGAATAATTAGCGATATCAAGCGGGCAATTGACTCAGCTGGTAGAGTACCTCCGTCACATGGAGGGAGTCGGGGGTTCGAGTCCCTCATTGCCCACCAAGGTAAAAAAGCGCGCCTCAAAAGGGCGCGTTTTTGTTGCAATTGCCATTATTAGACGCATATCGGGACTCGAACCCTAACTCCCCGGTTCGCTCGCCGCTTCGCTTACCCTCGCTTCACCGCTTTGGCTACCGACAGCATACCATGCTGTCGGCTTAACGCGTCGCGCCCTCATTGCCCACCAAGGTAAAAAAGCGCGCCTCAAAAGGGCGCGTTTTTGTTGCAATTGCCATTATTAGACGCATATCGGGACTCGAACCCTAACTCCCCGGTTCGCTCGCCGCTTCGCTTACCCTCGCTTCACCGCTTTGGCTACCGACAGCATACCATGCTGTCGGCTTAACGCGTCGCGCCCTCATTGCCCACCATAGACACACGGCGTCAAGGCAGTCCTCGCCTCTTTGGCGGGTTGCGGTGCGGTAGCGTCCTCACCCTTGCATATCCGCAAGCGGATATGACGGCTCGGAATTACGCCGTGTTTTTATATGCAAAAAAGCCCTGTTTTATCGCATTTTTGACAGGGCTTCTTTCTTCTCTATTTGGATATTCTTACTTTTGGTTGTTCGTCTATCTTGTACTATGCTTTGCGGGATTTGAACTTAGTACTATTTCTTACTTTTGGTTTTCCTACTTATTGTTCGATAACTTGTGAATATTTGGTAATTTTTCCTACTTTTGGTGTTGTAAGCCCAGAAGCGTGACGCTTCACCCAAAATCGCAATAAGTTTAGTTCTATTGCATTTTTTGTATGCCCAATATTATTTATGAAATTAAGCAAACGCTATTGCCCTATAAAGACAGTGTATCTAATTACTAATATATAATATAAAAAAGGTGCGACAATTTAATTTACAATCTACAAACAATTAAACATTGCGTTAATTAAAAAAATAATGAATTGACTTTAAGCGAAATAAATGTTATAATTAAAAAAAATATGGGAGGAAATTATGGAAACTAATAAAGCGAATGCGTTATTTATGCAGTATAAAGAATTAGTCCCGCAAGATAAAATTGCGATTTTAAAAAATGCGTTGAATAATGCTAATGATTCTTCATATGATAATGTTAGTATGGTAAAAACTTACAATCCTACTACAGTGTTATTGTGTTCAATTTTTTTAGGTGGAATAGGGGTTGATAGGTTTATTATAGGTGATGTTGGTTTGGGGATAGCTAAACTACTATTCGGTTGGATTACTTTAGGAATTTGGCCTTTGATTGATATCTTTTTTTCTTATAAAAAAGCTAAAGAAAAAAATTTACAAACCATCTTATCCTCACTATAACTACACAGACAAAAAGAGTCCCGATGATGATCATCGGGATTCTTCTTTTATACGGTGTTCGGATATATTAAACCAATCGCCACCATAGACACACGGCGTCAAGGCAGTCCTCGCCTCTTTGGCGGGTTGCGGTGCGGTAGCGTCCTCACCCTTGCATATCCGCAAGCGGATATGACGGCTCGGAATTACGCCGTGTTTTTATTTGTAAAAAAGCCCTGTTCTATCGATTTTTGACAGGGCTTCTTGTTTTTCTATTGTATATTCTTACTTTTTGTTGTTCGTCTATCTTGCACTAATCTTTTCGGGATTTGAACTTAATGCCATTTCTTACTTTTGGTTTTCCTACTTATTGTTCGGTTGGTGTCTAACTTGATTACCCCGCAAATTCAAGTTTTAATCAAGATTTTATTCAAGTTCCGCCATCTCAGCAACAACCTATATTACTTGGCTTCTCCTTGTCATATGATGCTTTCAACATAATCTAGTAAATCATTCTTTAGGT